>Ga0183101_1000735_pt2 | contig 32190 bp, 38 predicted proteins | sample Biomet3_FD_127790 | JGI IMG/M metagenome (GOLD analysis project Ga0183101, IMG submission 127790) | Microbial communities from bioreactor (seeded with sewage sludge) at LBNL, California, USA - Biofuel metagenome 3 | ecosystem: Engineered > Bioreactor > Anaerobic > Unclassified ...
ATAGCGGCAGCAGGTGCATAGGCAGAAGTAAATATGCTGTATCCCAAAAGCTTATCCGGCTCGCCTGCCTGATAAGAAGGCTGCCACATATAATTACCGTTGTTATCTTTCAGCTTACGCAAGGAAAGCAAAGTACGGTCATTCATAATAAACTTGGCATTCTTACGATAGGGACGTTTTAAAGCATAAATCAAATCCAGTACATCATCGGACTTAATTGCCGCTGTCAAAGTTTGAGCAACCGTACCACCGCCGCTTTCTGCAAAAAGTCCTAATGGCTTGCCGGTTCCGTCACCATTTAAAAAGGCATCTTCTTCCGCATTGGCCATCGCTCTGCCAAACTGGTCAATGATATATCCTTCAAGGTTAAAGGCATTGTCGTAGAGCAATTCTTCCGTGATTTTAATGGCCACATGAAGTTTGTGTGCATCAAGCAAAGTCTGTGCAAATTTAGCATCACCAAAGGTTAATGCTCCGCCCTCTTCAATCCAGGCGGCCGCAGGTTTTGCAGCTGCTATGTTAATCTTGTGCTGACCACTGGTAGTGATTTTAGTCCCCAGCTTACGCATAATATTTTCTTCTTCCAAAGTGTCAATGATACGTTTATCGTATTCCTCCGGCACCAAATAACCGCCGTCTGCATCCACCCCTTCCTGCAAAAGGTTGGTTACCTGCTTAAAATTACTGCGCATTGCTTTGATTAAATCCTTGGCATAACCATTTCTTGCACGGGCAGGTTTGAGTTTTTCTTCCTCACCACCAAATCCCGGTTTACCTGTAATAGGTACATTCACTGCTTTAGCAAGCTCTTTATCCAAAAACTCCTGCTTTTCCAGACGCTTAATCTCTTTACCCAAATCATCAATATCCGTCATCATATTATTATAGGTATTTTCATCCTCAGCGGTAATCGTCCCTTTATCAGTGCGGTGACTTTCCAAAAAGGACTTGGTGGTTTCCCATGCTTTAGCTCGTTTTTCTCTTAATTCGTTAATGTTCATACTGTTAATTCCTCCCCTAAATGTGGTTTTTTAATAAGTTTAATTCTTTCAGGCATTCCTCTGCCAACCGCTCCTTAATTTGCGGTTTTAGTGCTTTAATAGTGCATTTAGCCGCAAGCTTATCCCGTAGTGAATTGGTTACTGCCACAGCAGAACACATCATAGAAACAGCCGGCTGCTCCATATCCGTTTCGTCTGTTCGCTTTAAAATTCCGTCTGCAAAGCCAAGTTCAATCGCCTTATTGGCATTCATCCAGCTTTCCGCATCCATCAAATGCGCAAGCTTAACTCTCGGCAGACCGGTTTTAATTTCATAGGCATTGATAATAGATTCTTTAACCTCTGAAAGCATAGCAATGGCTTTTTGAAACTCAGCCTTATCTCCAAAAGCAATGGTAGCCGGATTATGAATCATAAGCATGGATACCGGACTTACTAACACTTTAGAACCTGCCATGGCAATAACGGATGCTGCACTGGCTGCTAAGCCGTCAATTTTAACGGTAACCTGCCCTTTATACTCCATCAGCATATTGTAGATTTGGGCTGCCGCAATACAATCGCCGCCCGGACTATTAATCCAGATGGTAATATCACCGCTGTCAGCTAGCAGTTCCTCTTTAAAAAGCTGTGGTGTGACATCATCATCAAACCAACTTTCTTCAGCTATCGTTCCGTTCAAAAACAGAATCCTTTCCTGTTTTTCACTAATTCCGTCTTGGTTCTGCACTATTTTGTTTTTCCAATTCCAAAATTTCTTCATGTGTACCTTCCTCCTTCCCCTTAGTATCCACTTTAGCCGCAAAAATCCCTGCATCTGCAAGTTTTGTCATATTTCCGTTAATTAAATACAAGTCACCGCCTTCAGCAGCAGAAATACGGTCTAAATTCTCTAATTGACGGATGTCATTGGCACTCATCCAACCATTCTGTCTGGCAGTGGCATAGCCATTCATACGGCTTTCGTAATCGCCCCTTAAAAGACCATCCACATTAAATTTAATGAAATACTTCTCTTTCTCCGTTTTGGATAAAAGAGAACGCACCATAGCCTGCTCCCATCTGACAAGCCAAGGTTCTAAGGTATATTTCACAAATTCCAAACTTTGCTGTTCTATATTAGAAAAGCTCGATTTTTCAAGGTCACCAACCATGTGGGGCGGCACCCTAAAAATTCGAGCTATCTCATTGATTTGAAATTTTCTTGTTTCTAAAAACTGCGCCTGTTCCGGCGATATACCTATGGGTGTGTACTTCATACCCTCTTCTAAAACTGCTATGCGGTGCGCATTGCTGCTTCCTTGATAGACTGCATTCCAACTTTCTCTTACTTTGGCAGGGTCCTTGACGATACCCGGATGCTCTAAAATTCCTCCCGGAGTTGCACCGTTCGCAAAGAACTTGGCACCATATTCCTCACAGGCAATTGCCATGCCCACTGCGTTCTTGGCCATGGCAATAGGCGAATAGCCGACCAGTCCATCAAAACCAAGTCCCGGAATGTGCAGCACTTCGCTAGGTGAAAGCATAACTTCATTCGTGTTAGCTCTATGGCCATCTTCCAAACTGCGTAAATACTTATAATAAAGATTTCCGTTATAATCTCTGTGAACGCTCATCCGGTTTGGCAGCAAAGGATAGATGGCAATGACCTCACCCTTGCCGTTTCTGATAATCTGCGCATAAGCATTGCCCCAAAGAAGCAGGTGCGTCATAAGTGTTTCTCTAAATACAAAAGATGTCATTTCCGGATTTGGCTCGTCATGCAAAAGGAAATACAGCTTATTATTAAGTGCCTTGTCCTTACCACCGCTGTCAGTATATTTGTATAAATGCAGCGGTAAACCTGCCACGGCTTCTGCAAGCACTCTGACGCAGGAATAAACTGCTGTCATCTGCATGGAGGAACGCTCCGTTACCGTTTTACCGGCTGTGCTGCCTCCAAAGAAAAAATTGTAGGCACTCCCTACAGTTACATTTTTAGGCTTATCCCTTGATTTAAAAAGCTTAGTAAAAATTTCTAAAATCTCGTCCACCTCCTAAAATTGAGTATAAGAAAAGCACCCATCGTTTCCGACAGATGCTTTAACTGATTTTTTCTAATTTTGCTTGGGCGGATTTTCCAAAACGAAATATGTCATACTTGATATAGGAGCCCCATTTTTTTCAAATCTGCCGAAACCCCAAACTTTATCAGGTCTTAACATAAGTATGTTAAAAACAATAAGACCGAAGAACATTCCAGACTGTACCTTGTTTCTTCCACAGGCATAATAGAGGGGTTCGAAAACTGTGTCCGTCCAATTGTTTCCGGGCAACCATCCCGCTGTGTTGATATCACTCTTATCAATTTTTTCGTTTATGGCTTCAATAACCTTAGAGTAGTCTTCATCAGATAGATGATTTTTCCATTTATCAAAGTCTTTTTTGTGTGGGAGTTTATCTACATACCTACCCGTATCAACCGAATATAACATTCACACAACCTCCCTTATATCTTTTTATACCACATGACATTCGAAGAATCTTTTCCAGTAGCTTTGACATTTGTTATCACACCCTCGGCTACTCGATTGTAGTATGTTTTACCAAGATTAAGCTTTATGCCCTTGCTCATCGTCCACTCCACACCAAATAGGGCTTTAATATTAAAAGGCGTTCCAGAATCAAGATTTTCCACTTTACGGATTAACTCACTGTAATAATTTCCAAAATCATCTCCCTGTAAGACTTCGCTCTTGATATATAAGGAAACAGTTAATCCATGCTTATTTGCTTTGGTTTGCAATTGTTCATATTCCTTTTCCGTGAAAAGTAGTTGTACATTGATTTTTTTCATTGTATTGACCTCCAGTTTTATATTTTTATTTTTTCTGAATATCATTATACTTCAGAACTATCTGTTCGTCAATACTCATTACCATAAGTATAATATTGTTTTTCATATAAATAATATACCTCGGTCATCATATACACTTGCACCACTGTCTGCTCCACATCGAATGGCTCTGTCCAGCCCCATTATTGTGGCTATTGCACCGTCAATCTTCTCTGTGGATTTTTCTTTATCTGCCTTGATGTTTCCGGCAGGATCTGTACGAATAAAAATATTATCCATCATCCACCTTAGAACCGGATGTCCGCTATGGGCTAGTCTTTCTTCAAGTGTAAGCTTCATAAGCTCTTTAGTCGGAGGGCTCATATCCTTAAATCCCTGTCCAAAAGGAACTACCGTAAAACCTAACCCTTCCAAATTCTGCACCATCTGCACTGCGCCCCATCGGTCAAAGGCTATCTCACGAATGTTGAACCTTTCGCCTAACTTTTCTATAAACTGTTCAATATAGCCGTAATGCACCACATTTCCTTCCGTGGTTTGCAAATAACCCTGTCGTTCCCATATATCATAAGGGACGTGGTCACGTTTAACCCTTAAATCCAAGGTTTCTTCCGGCAGCCAAAAATATGGAAGAATGCTGTATTTATCTTCCTCCTCTTCAGGCGGAAACACCAGTACAAAAGCTGTAATATCCGTAGTGCTGGATAAGTCAAGGCCACCATAGCAAACACGTCCCTCCAAATCCTGTTCATTTACAACAAATGAACATTTGTCCCATTTATCCATGGGCATCCAACGTATTGCCTGCTTAACCCACTGATTAAGACGAAGCTGACGAAAAGCATTTTCTTCTCCGGGATTTTGCCTAGCAGATTCACAAGCTGCTTTAACCTTATCAATTCCAACCGTAATGTCTAAAGATGGATTTGCCTTCTTCCACACCTTAGGATCTGTCCAGTCATCGGTTTCCTTAGCACCATATATTACCGGATAAAAAGTGCTGTCATGCTTGCGTCCCTCCAAAATATCCATCGCTTTCTGATGAGTTTCATAACAGATAGAATGTGTATCCGTTCCGGCCGTTGTTATAAGAAAATATAATGGCTGCATACGTGCATCGCCTGAGCCTTTGGTCATAACGTCAAAAAGCTTACGGTTTGGCTGGGTATGGAGTTCATCAAAAACAACACCATGAATATTAAAGCCGTGCTTGGAATAGGCTTCTGCTGACAGCACCTGGTAAAAACTGTTTGTCGGCTGATAAATTATTCTCTTTTGTGATGCTAGTATCTTTACTCTTTTATTTAGCGCAGGACACATACGCACCATATCGGCAGCCACTTCAAAAACAATGGATGCCTGTTGGCGGTCAGCTGCACAACCATATACTTCAGCGCGTTCCTCGCCATCACCGCAAGTAAGAAGCAATGCCACCGCAGCCGCAAGTTCGCTCTTACCCTGTTTCTTAGGAATTTCAATATAGGCGGTATTAAACTGTCGATATCCGTTAGCCTTAAGCGTACCAAAAACATCACGGATAATCTGCTCCTGCCAGTCTATAAGTTCAAAAGGCTTGCCGGCCCAGGTACCCTTAGTGTGACTAAGACACTCGATAAAATTCACAGCATAATCAGCTGCAGCTTTATCATATACCGAGCCTTTAGTTTTAAATTTGGTGGCTTTATACCTCTTTAGCTTTCGCAATATATCACCTCTATATTTGAGCATAAAAAATGACCTGCCATAAGCAAGCCTCGCTAACAAGATACAGAGCCATATGGCTCCGTTCTTGGATTTTTAGTTATTTTTCACTTAGAAAAGTTCTTCAATTTTTTTGAGTTCATTTTTTAGTCTGACTACATCCTGCGCAATGCAAGTTCTGCGAAAACTATTTTTGCACCATTTACCCTCGTGGGTAAGCTTCTCGATTTCAGCTCTGCGTTTTATAATTACCTCAATTCCATTGCCTTCTTCTGCATCCTTGTAATCTCTTTCAAATCTTGTCATTTTCGTATTCTCCGTTCGTATGGTTTTCCCTTTCGGTATGTACATATTCGCTCTCAAAGCACATAATAGCAAGTCATATCAACTAAGTATACTTTATAAGTTTTCACAATATTATCTGCGCATGGAACGATGGATGGTTTCTATAATTTCTTCCTGCTCGGATGGTTTTACACCAATGCTTTCCAAGGCTTCTCGAGTGCCGCAGTCCGGACAGATGAGGCTCTCGTTGTCTGCTCTCGAAAGGGCTGGCAAACCGTGGTAGGCTTTGCTGCAACGCGGGCAGATTCTAATTTCAGCGATTTCTATTTTCATATCCAAATGCCTCCTCTGATTTTAACTGTACTTCTGCAAGAAAATGCGTATCAAAGCCAAAGCTGATGTACCCCTCAAGACAGACGCTCACATAGGCAAGTGACGGAACTCCAATGCTCCGTTCCTCGTGCATGATATACACAAAGCAGTCACGGATTCTGGTCTTGCCGGACTTGTTGCCCTTAATTGGCAGCTGCATCTCCTTCTTGTAGTAGAATGCGGGGAAACCCTCGTAGCGGTCAAGGGCAGCTTCATCCTCTTCCGTTACCGACCAGACAGCCACGGGAACACTCGCCCCAATTTTGGGTTCAATAGTAAGATATGCTCCTGTCTGACTGCCTTTGAAAAGCAGTTCATAATCGGAAATAGCTGCTGTTCCAATGACCCGTGCCGATGGGCATCGCATCCGCATTTGACGAATGTTTAGGTTGCTGCCGTAGGCAATGTAATATCGTTTCTTCATAATGGTATCCATCCTTTCCGAAGGGGTTACCCTTCTACCACCTTAAGACCGCCGAAGCGGTCGGGGTAAGGTGGCAGGAGGCTAACTCCTGCGTGTCCTTCAAGCGGCTCTGCCGTTTCTGAAGGCAGTATCTCCCGCAAGTCTCTTTGTAATGATATCCCTTGCCGTTTTGAATTCCTCTCCGATGAAGCCAAGGCGAAGGAGCCAGGTTCTCATGGCGTATTTCGGATTTTCATTCTGTTGTGGCTTTGGGCTGGCACTTTTTACTGTTTTAGCCATTTGGCTGAGTGCAAGGCAAAGCTGGATGTAACTTTTCAGCTGTCCCGCATGGAGACCGTTTTGCTTGCCGGCTGCAGGAACATCGAATTGGAAAAGTCTGAATTCAATGGTTCCTTTAGTAAAGGTTGCATGGTAGTTCAGCATATGGTAACGGCTGTCATTGTAGTGGTGGTCTCTGCCGCAGCTTGCTCCGTTGGACGTGTACCAAACATCTGCAAACGCAGACATCGTATGAGGCTTTTTCTTGTTGACCTGCTCCAAAAACCGTGGGTCAACCGTTCTGCAGTAGCGGTCTATCCTTCTTCTGTCTAAGTCCAAAGCATCAACCAAAAGGTCTTCGTGGCTCGCCATAATGTTAGCTAGGTTTCTCATGGTTTGCGGGGTGTGTCCTTTGGCGCCGATGTGGACGTGTACTCCACATCCTCTTGTGGCATCGCTCTTTGCTCCTGCGTGGCGAAGGATTCGGATAAGTTCCTGCAAAACCTCAATGTCTGCGTAGGTAAGGATTGGGGTTACTAGTTCACATTTCTCACTGTCGCATCCTGCGATGCTTACGTCTTTTTGAAATTTCCATTCTCTGCCGTCCCCGTCCCAAGCTGACCAAGTGCTATAACCGTTACGCCTTGCGGTATTTTCAAATCTGCCGGTTCCGAAAAAGTTAGCCGCAAGCTTCGCCGCATTCTCTCTTGTAATGCTATTCATTTCAACCTCTACCCCAATGGTCTGTTTTTTCATTGCCTCAATCTGTCTTGTGGTTTTCTCGCTCATTTTCTGTGCCTCCGTTTAGTGTATTTCCCTTTCGGTATGTATATATATCACTCTAAAGGCACATAATAGCAAGCTAATTCGCAAGCAGATACTGTATACTTTACTGCTGCTTATCGTTAACTTTCACCACAAAATCTTCTCCGAACACCACGTTGAGACCACTGCCATTATCCCACCGCACTAGCAGGCTGGCGGTATCATCCACACCTATAATCGTTCCCCTTGTCCCGATGGGCGGTGCCTGCGCATCGTCCATCAGCGTGAGTTCCACCCTTGTACCAACAGGGTACTGTCTGCGTATTTTTTCTACAATTTCTTTACTCGGAAATCTCATCACTTGCCACCTCATTTTTCGCACCGCTCTTAAAAGCACTGCTACCCGTCAGATTTTTAAGAAGGATTTTTCTATCCCTTTTGTACTCTTCTCCTACAAATCCTAATCGCAAGAGCAGGCAGCGAAAGGCATACTTTTCATTCTCCACATACTTTTTAGTGCCGGATATACGTTTTTGCTCTCGGCTCATTTTGCAAAGGGCTGCAATGAAATCGGTGTAGGCTTTGACCTCCTCAGCATCTAAGCCACCCTCGAACCAAGGGAAGGAAATCTGCTCCTCCGTGATTTCAATCGGAAGTTCACTGATTCCCAGTGCCTTCTTGATAAGGCTGCCCTTGGCTTCTAAGAGGTTTGTAATGTTTCCTGCCGACACCTTGTCAAGCGGCATTGCCACTGTAAGCCCCACCGTTTCGTTCTGTGGCTCGGTTTCTGGCACCCCGTATGCAGACGTGCAGTCTTCCAAAAGCTCCTCACAGGCGATTTCCGGCTGTGGTTCATCGTATTCAGAACCCTCACAGCGGAAACCTCTTTGACCCAATTCTTCAAGCACCCTCTCAACTTCCTCGCTGTCCGCCATATCATCAAATACAAGGTTACCCTCACGGGTTACGGTAAAATAATCCACCGTGTATGCGTAGGTCGGGGTTTTCATGTAGACTGCCTTGGCACCTGTGATTTCTTCCAGAGCCTTTACCAGTGGCTTTCTGTCTGTGATGTTGTAAACAATTTTCATAATGTAGTTCCTCCTTTTGTTTTGTACTACATATATCACTCTAAAGCCACATAATAGCAAGCAAACAATGTGAAAGATATTGTATACTTAGCTATCCTACCAGTTTCCTATATGACAGGGTCTTGCCGTCACGAATGACCGATACAGTATCTGCAGAGCCGACCTGCTCGATGTAGCGTTTTATGATAACATCGCAGTATTTCTCGTCCAGTTCAATGGTATGACAGATTCTGCCTAGCTGTTCGCAGGCAATCAAAGTGCTGCCGCTGCCGCCAAACGGATCAAGAACGATACAATTGCTCATACTGGAATTTTTAATTGGATAGGCAATAAGCGGAATCGGCTTCATGGTCGGATGGTCACCGTTTTTCTTCGGCTTATCAAACTCCCATATGGTCGTCTGTTTTCTGTCGGAGTACCATTGATGCTTGCCTTTCTTTTTCCAACCGTAAAGACATGGCTCATGCTGCCACTGATATGGACTCCTACCAAGCACCAAGCTTTGTTTTTTCCAGATACAGGTTCCCGACAAGTAAAAGCCTGCTTCCGAGAATGCCTTCCTAAAATTTAAGCCTTCGGTATCTGCATGGAATACGTAAATGCTGCCATCTGCTGCCATTACCTTTTCCATGTTTCTAAAAGCATCTAACAGAAACTGATAAAACTTATCGTTATCCATATTGTCGTTTTTAATCTTTCCTGCACCGCCTTCATAGTTGACATTGTAAGGCGGATCCGTTACAACAAGATTAGCTTTCTTCCCATCCATAAGAGTTACATAGGTTTCTTCCTTGGTGCTGTCCCCACAGACTAGGCGATGCTTGCCAAGCAGCCATACATCACCGCCTTTAGAAACCGGCGGATTCTTAAGTTCTCCGTCCACATCAAAATCGTCCTCCTGCGTATCACCATCATCTCCTTCAAACAGTTCAGCTATGTCTTTTTCGTCAAATCCTGTTAAGGCAACATCAAAATCTGCTCCTTGCAGGCTCTCTATCTCCACTCTGAGCAGTTCTTCATCCCATCCTGCATCCATGGCCATACGGTTGTCCGCCAAAATATAGGCTTTCTTTTGAGCCGGAGTAAGATAGTCCACAAATACGCAGGGTACTTCTTTTATGCTTTCCTCCTTGGCTGCTAAAATTCGTCCATGACCAGCTATCACGTTATATTCCCGGTCAATAATAATAGGATTAATAAAGCCAAATTCTCTTAACGATGAACGTAGTTTCAGAATCTGTTGTGGATTGTGCGTTCGAGCATTGTTAACATAAGGTACTAATTTTTCTATAGTTACTAACTGCATTTCCGTTGTTGTTTTTTCCATTAAGCACTGCTCCTTCCAAAATCTTGCTAAGGCCCTTTTCAGCACCCTTGATATTGTCAGCGAGAGCCTGTCCCCTTAAAGTTCTGACCTGCTGTTTAGTAAGCTTTGGTCTATAAAATTTCAGTTTATGTAAAAAATCCGTAAGCTCCATCATCATTTTCTCCTTGCCCGCAAAAGCAGCTCCATGGTATCTGTCGTGCTATCCTCAAAAACCTCTGTGCAGTTTTGCTTAACAATGTCGTAAATTTCATACCAGATAAGATTGGCGCTTTTCTGATATTGTTGGGACATCTGTACAAAAGGCGAGGTCATTACCCCGCCAGTCGTTGGATGCTTCCCCAATAAGCCGTATGTACTTGTTGCATCTTCGCACTGAATATATCTTGCCATAGCCTGTGAATAGGTTTCTATAAGCCGTGGATTTACTAATCTTTCACAGTTGCGCTCTTTTAACCACAGCCAGGTTTCTTTATATATTGCATCAGCACCTAAGGGAACTCCATTTTTCTGCCTTGCCGATAAATAGTCGCTGGGTTTTGGCATATCCGCACCCTCTAAAACCGCGCCTTCCGGTAAATCCACTGCCTCTAATTCCGCTGTTTTAAGTACCGGAATATCATTGGCCAGAACCTTTACCATTTTCCCGTTTTGTATTTTCTCGGCAGCCCCTGCCGGCTTATCACCTGCTCTGACTCTTCTGCCACCACGGTTTGTACCGTCCCTTGCCATTATTCACACTCCTCAATCTATATCTTAGGGTTAATCCCCTGTTTGAACTGCTCTTTTTGTGCGTGAAGCCCCCCGCCGTTGTCCACATAAAGCCATTTTAGAGATTTGACCGCCCCCTTGGCTCACCTACGAATCTGTCTATCACCGAGTTCTAAATGAATCTTGTTGTGACAGGATTTACACAAGGACATCAGATTACTTCTATCGTGTGTACCACCTTGAGAAACAGGGAGGATGTGATGCACTTCATCAGTGGGAGTCAGCCGTCCGTCCGCTTTACACATCTCACACAGGGGATGTTCTCGTGCATAGCGGTCACGGATTCTTTTCCAGGCTCTGCCGTACTTTTTATTAACATCCTTTGACCGTTGGTACTTGTCATAGCGCCTACGCTCTTCTACTCGATGGTCTTCACAGTACTGGCCATCAGTTAAGTTGGGACAGCCTGGTGTACTGCATGGTCGTTTTGGTTTTCTTGGCATCATATCACCTCGCTTTCTGGGCATAGAAAAAGCCCTGCAGGGCGCATCCCACAAGGCTTGGTAAGTATTCTATCTTGCTGATTATAATGTAACATGAAGATGAGGTGCTTATCTCTGCTCAAAAGTTCTCATTGCTGTTTAACTTTTGAATAGTTATTGGATTTTCAGGTATAATAACATGATTTAAGGCATTACCATGCCATCTGCGAATAGTACTCTTATCAGCATTTAATTCATCACCGATTTGCTCCCAGGTAAAGTTATGAACGTAGCGGTAACGTAACACCATGCGTTCATCGATATCCGTTACTTTATTAATCACATCTCGAATCTCTGCTTTAAGTGCTACAAGATGATCCACCTCATCATTAATCTTGATTTGAAGTTCTTCAATTCGCTCCAGGTATCTGACAAACAAAGCATCGGTATGCCGCTGGGGTTGTATTCTCTCGCCCCAGCTGGGGGAGGAAACACTGGTCGATAACTCTCTTAGCCTTTCCATTTCCTCAATGTTGGATTGAATTCTTTTATCTAGCCTGTAGGCTTGATGTAAATACTCTTTTGCTTTCATTGCTCGCTCACCTCCGCTTGTAGCTTTTTGATTAGGACATTCCCATCAACAGAGGTAAGTTCTCTATACCAATCAGAGCGGAAGAACCTCTCCACCTCGTTTTTTATATCATGTGCAGGCCCATATCTAGGCCGTTTCTTTAGTTTCTTTAAGGCATCTCTATAATCCTTAACAGCCATCAAAATAATGGCATTGGCTAAATATTGATAAGGTTCTGTCATCGCATCACCTCTAAATTCGCCTTTACCGCATCAATCAAGGCATCTTGAGTTTTCTCCTTTTTTGTGAGTGCAAGCAGTACGTCTTCATCGATGGTGTTTTTGGTGATAATGTGGTGAACAATAACTGTATTCTTTTGACCCTGCCTATATAGTCTTGCATTGGTTTGCTGATACAGCTCTAGTGACCAGGTCAGACCAAACCAGATAAGCGTTGAACCGCCGCTTTGAAGATTAAGACCATGACCTGCACTAGCTGGATGAATAACAGCAATGGGTATCTTGCCATCATTCCAATTCTCAATATCCTTTGATGACTGAATTTGCCTTACCGGAAATCGCTCTTTAACCCGTTCTAAATCATGCTTATACCAATAAGCAACAAGGACCGGTTTCCCATTTGCTCCTTCGATTAAATCTTCCAAGGCATCTAGCTTTTTTTCATGAATCACATGAGCTTTATTTTCGCTATCGTATACTGCACCATTTGCCATCTGTAACAGTTTTCCAGAAAGGACTGCCGCATTAACAGCATCAATTTCTTCATCGCCTAAATTCGCAACCATTTCTTCCTTAAAATCTGAATAGACTTTCCATTCTTTTTCACTTAAAGTTACGAACACCTCATTGCTGACGTATTCTGGCATGGTGAGATAATCGGTAGATTTCATAGAAATGGTGATGTCTGATATTTGTTTGTAGATTTCCTCTTCAGCACCGGGCAGTGGCTTATATGAAAATATAATCTGAGCATTTCGCTTATCTGGCTTAAAATAGGTATTTCGATAATGACTAATGTAGCGTCCTAGCCTTTGACCCAAATCAAGAATTCGAAATTCAGCCCATAAGTCCATCAATCCATTACTGGAGGGAGTTCCGGTAAGGCCGACTATTCTTTTTACAGAGGGTCTTACTTTAAGTAGACTCTTAAACCGCTTTGCACCATAAGACTTAAAGGATGATAGCTCATCAATGACCACCATATCAAAATGAAAAGGAATACCACTTTTATGAACCAGCCAATCTACGTTCTCACGGTTAATGATGTATAGCGTTGATTGTTTCTTGAGGGCATCGATTCTTTCTTTTTCTGTTCCCACTGCCACCGAGTAAGAGAGTCCTTTTAAGTGATCCCACTTATTGATTTCGGCAGGCCATGTATCCCTTGCTACTCTTAAAGGAGCAATGACTAAGACCTTGCAAACGAGGAAACTATCCAAACACAAATCAAATATGGCGGATAAGGTAATCACACTTTTACCTAAACCCATTTCAAGAAATACAGCCGATATGGGATGGGATAAAATGAATTCAGTGGCATAGCTTTGGTATTCATGTGGCTTGTATTTCACTAAGTATCCCTCCAATCTGTTCTATATCATCAAGGCAATAGACTAGAAAGCCTAATGCCTCTAATTGCTTCATTCTTTTATTTTGTAAAGGTCGCATCTTTTTTCCTGTTGCCTTACATTCGACAAAGGCGATTCTTCCCATGGGAAGTAACACAATCCGATCAGGCATTCCATCTATTCCAGGACTTACAAATTTCGGTGCCATACCTCCCATGCTTTTTACTGCTGCTACCAGTTTTTGTTCTATATCTTTTTCTTGCATAAATGACCTCCATAAATTAATTAGGAACAACAAGCACAACTTTTAGCGTTTTTTCCTATACGCGCGCATACACACGCTTACGATGCTTTACTACTACTATTTATTAATTTATTACTAAGTAGTAAAACTCTTGTTCCTCTCATTCCGTCAAAGCCAAAACATCGGTAATAACTGGGTTTTTAAGAGAACAAGCACAGGGAACAACTAAAGAACAAGGAACGACCTTACTCATTCTTCTCGTAACAACGTTGTCTACCGTAAATGTGAAAATTACTTGTTCCGTTCTTGTTCCCTTGGTACTTGTTCCACCCATTAATCTTTTTCATAATACCTGCAATGGCATAGGAGTCCGCAGGTTTCATGGCGGAGGCATCCCTTCCAAAGCATTCACACCAAATTTCCATATTACAAACAAGAGTGCGCCCTACCGTACCGACACGAGATTCCCCACCAAATTCACTACCGTTAAGGTAATTTCTTCGTTCGTATAAGGACAGGGCATTCCAATCCTCGGGTAACAGCGTATCGAGGTAAGTGCGAACAAGGCCTTCTCGCTCATCACTTTCCATGGCATCTGCTTGCTCATTCGTTGCTAACTCTACATCACTGCCTTCTAAATAGAGCTTTTCACCTTGGCTATACAGCACCAAAGTTTCTGCCCAAATCTGCTCTACATCGTATACGGACATCTGCCATGCTCTTCTTTTACCGTCACCACTAATACGCACAGGCCAGAATCTACGGTTACCAGTGATATCTCGCAAAAATCCACTCTCTGCATTGGTAGAGCCGACAATGATACATTGACGTGGGTGGCTTTCCACATTCACACCATAACTGGCACGATATTTATCATCGGATCTTGAAATAAAAGATTTCACAACTTCCACATCGGTTTTTCGCATACCGGCTAGTTCACCCAGTTCTAGAATCCAGTACCCTTGAAGTTTTTCAGGACCTGCTTTATCTTTCATATCGGTGAGGGTTAAACTATCGGAAAACCAATCACCTGCAAGCTTTGCAAAGAAGGTAGACTTACCGATGCCTTGTGGTCCATTCAGAATTAAAACGCTGTCGAATTTCGTGCCAGGATGAACAATTCTAGCGACTGCTGCTACCATCATTTTTCTGGTAACAGCTCTGGTATAGGAATTATCTGTTGCATTGAAGTAATCAATCAGCAAGGTTTCGACACGGTCGATTCCGTCCCACTCTGGTAAATGATCCAGGTATTCCTTAATGGGATGATAGGATCGTTCTGCTGCGACTGCTAATATTGCGTCCTTTGTTTTGGTTGGGGAGTAGATGCCGTACTTGTTGGATAGATATACCTTAAGGGCTGCATTGTCTGAATCATTCCAGCCGCCTTTCATCTGTTCCCAAGGCAGTCCTTCTCTAGCATCGATTCCATCACGGTGCTTATTAAAAGCAATAGATTCTAGTTCTGAATCGTTACGGATGATGAGAACTATATTATCCAAGGTGTCCTTAATCTTTCCTTGCTTATCCAGTTCAAGTGCTGTCTGCCAATTGTCCTCCGTAAAATCAATGGTTGCCTGTTCCATCCGCTCTTTCGTAAACTGTGCTTTTACTTCATCATCTTGGATGGCAAATTCGCACATGTTGATAAAGGATGGGAGTTTGCTTGGAGGTGTGCTTTCTGTCGCTCGATCATCTAAATGACCAAATCGATGGATGCGAACAAGGTCAAAAGCATTAAGCAGTCTCCCATTTGCAGGGTCTGTTGCGTGGTGGGAATAGGCAAACTTATCATCATAGAGGATAACCCCGGCACTAGAATCAGCCGGGATATAATCATAGCGACCAGTCATTGCTGAAGGCTCGTATATATCCTTTAAAAACATATCGATTGCACTGCTAACTGAGTAGGTACGGCAAAAAGTACCGATGACACCTTCTTTAGAAAGTGGATCGACTTGTTCCTTTAATGAGCGATCAATAACTTCTGATTGCCTGGAGGATACGGGCCAAGTACTGGTGTCTCGCCAATCATCGTATTTATTTAGAAACATATCAGGATCAAGGAGAGAACCATCTTTTTCCTCATACACAAAAATACCGTTTCTTGAAGTAGACGGCCAATACATTAATCGTTCTGGTTCATAGGTAGTGTCATCAAAAAGGTCTATGCCTATTTCTTTTGCGACCATGCGACTAACAGCTGCATACTCTTCCTCTCCCACATCACGGAAGAGAGGAATGATCAGCCTTAGTCTTGGATTTTCTGGAGTATGCTTATGAGTAGAATAAATACAACACTGATAAGGGAAGAAGGTAGAGATTTCTTCCCAGATAGTACTTGTGCCATAATCCATATCAAGGGTGAGCATGGAGCGTGATAGAACATTCCCTTTTTTGCGTCTACCATCTTTTAAGTGGCCACCAACAAAACCGCCGACATCTTTAATGGAATCCTGACCGCCTTTTCTCATTTTTCGATATTCTTCTACGGTTTCAGTAGTACGCTGCGTGGTCTTAACACGGGAGCAGAAGTCCTCCCAACTGATGTCTGTGTTTTTCCATTTCTTATCCATTCGGCTGTTGCCGTATGCTATCTTCATAGAGACTCTACCTCCTCAAAATATTTATTAAAGTATCTAACCGGCTGTCTGCGTTTCTTTGCTTTTTCAATTTCAATACCCATTCCCCTTGAAATCGCATCACCTAGAACCCAGACCTCTTGGCATTTTCCCATCAAGATAATGTCCATGAAAATTGCGAGGTCACGTTCCTGTTCATTGTTATCATCCATAAACTGTGGAAACAGAAGGTGAGGTGCAAGCGGGATGTTCCCCTTATCTAAAGCAAAACGGCAGAACTCCCGTGTCCGCTTATTATTGATTTCTATATCTCCGCTAAAAGGAGAGCAGATATAGACAAGGGGCTTAAAGGCAGCTTTTGCTGCTGCCTTTTCCTCACGGGTGATATTGCTAAGTGCTTCATGGGGAGTTGGATCATAATACCCTTCTGCATTTTTCATATTGATTCCCATATCACACCTCCATCTCAATTTGCGGGTAAATACCGTCGGCTTTCAACTGTTCATAGATAAAGAGTCTGCCTTTTTGTGTCCACTTGGTATGCACTTTCGTATGCTTTATACCTTTGCTATCTTCGTAAATGTGAGTATTGGTTTTGGTATATCCGTTGGGAGCATACTTTTGATAAAGAAGCCAAATATCACCTTGCTTAAACTGAATCCCTTTTTCATGAAGGAATTCGTTCATGCGCATGGCACTCCAACCGTAATCTTTGGCAATCACAGAAATGTTGACCGCATCCCTGCATTTAAGAACCACATCATAATAAGTAGCCTTGGGTTTCATCTCAGCAATCTGCTGCTGACCAATCGCAACGTCTGCCATCAATTCCTTGTTCTTTTCTCGTTCCTCTTTCAGTGCAGTAAAAGCTGCAATGGCAAGGTCTGGATTTGCGATTAAATCATCTGTTGCATAAAGTCCATGTTTTCGAATAGCAGGGAGTACTTCACTGGTGACCCAGCGTTTAAACTTTTTAGCATTCGGCATTTTGCTTGAGAGGATGAGACTGTACAGACCAGATTCGTTGATAGCAGTCATCGTTTGATTTCTTCCGATGGCGTCACGAATCGTTACGTCATCCTTGTCCTCTTTGTCAACATGGTCGATCAAAGCTTTGCGAGTATTTGAGTAGCCGAGAATATCAGCTACATCCTTACCTACAAAATAAGGTTGACCAGCAATCGTTGTAGTACGTACAGAGCCAAACTCTGCATTTTTGTAAACTTGTAATTCCATTCGAATTACCTCCTTGTGCTTTTTTGGAGGTCTTGACCTCCTACCTAGTAGCCTTGGGAGAAGGTCAAATCTGACGTTTTTTATATTCTTGTTCTAATTTCTTGGTTGCTCGCTTTAATTTCTGAGTAATATTGTTTTCATTAACACCGATGGAACTGGCATATTCTCGAATCGACATACCGTCAATCCGTACTGCAATGAACATATCTGCCCAGTCCTGCTTTTTGCCAAGAACGGTGCGTATCCATTGGCAGACAGATTCGTACTCATCTTGGTGATTGCGTTCTATCTCCTGGGAGTTATCAGCGAAAGTATCCATGACATCAATTTCAACTTCATCATCTTTTCGATAAGGTGTCTTGGTATTACCAAGGTGCCTATGGTAGCGGCGCCAATGGTTATATTCCTTGTTGTTCATGAGGTCGAACATTTCTTGTAGAGTCTCGCAGCGTTTCACCTCTGCCTTCTTTTCAGGCTTTGCTTCTGCAAGACGTTGCTCATAGTCGATATCCAGCATGACGCTGTAATCTCCATCTGGAATTTCAATTGTGGTGTAGTTCTTGTGACCGTTTTTAATGTTGTCTTCATATAAAACTCGAATCTTCATAAAGTATTCCTTCCCGCCTAGTCATTGGGCGGCGGAATACAAAAAGAGCCTGCGGTGAAGATGACCACAGACTCCGCTTGTCCTAAAAAAGGGCACACGAAATAACGGTGGGTGCATCTTCATTCCAAACACAGTCTTTATTACTGTGTTCTGAACTCTTATGCATCCCGCCGTCCGTATGCGCACTAGGACTTTGAGATTGATTTTGTTGAGCGATAACCGCTCTGGATAGATTTCTCCCTTAGGGAGGATAAGTAGGCTGATTATTCAAATCTGTCGCTACCTATCATCTGTTCTGAAAATTACTTTTTCTTGCTTGGTCTAGTTTGACTTAAAGCACTGCCAGCCACTGACTTGGATTTCTTACTGTAGCGTCCATCGTTAAGAATTTTGCTTGCTTTTGACGCAACTCTTTTTGATGTTTGCTTCGTATTACGTTTGGCCATCTGCACTTCCTCCTTTCCATTTTTGAAGATAAATTCAACAATAAATGATAAAATATTTGCTTTTGTGAATTTTTCTTCTGGTAATGTGTGATTTTTCGTGATATAATTTAAGCAGTCTTTTTTGCTTGCAATTTCTTCTTCAATATCACTCAATCACTAATAAAATTGTATAAAAAAAAGACCTTCCATTAAGGAAGGCCTCGGAGAGGTTCGGAAAGATTCGGAAATATAGTTGGAGGTGGCAGATAATGCTCTTTAGTGAATTTGCGAATATAATTTATAAACACAGTGGTACATCATATAAACCATATGAGTTTTTTCTGTCGCTTTTTGACAATATCATGAGAGCCCCTCAAACGGTGGAAGAAATAAAATTGTCTGAGAATGATAGATATAACCCTTTTGGTGTTCTCAAACCAGACTCATTAGATCGATTGATAAAGGGTAGTAATCCTTTGAACCCCAAAAAGGTACATGTAGTTATTAGTCGTAAAGATACAGATAAATTTGCAAATTACATAAGTAATTTAAACGATCATAATCAGATGGCTATTGAGGATGAAATCAAAAAAATGATTCCAGGCTTCAATCCCGATGAAGTTTTAGGATATGCTTGTGCTGATTTGTTTCTTCAAATTCTAGATGACATTTATGAAGGCAGAGAATCGTCTAGCATCAATGTTTCTAATAATGCAACTTCCCCTTCTAAATTAGCATCTTTACCTTCTCAAACTATTTATTATGACGAATCTGATGGAAAATTACATATAGGTAATGTTGAAATATCTATTCCTAAGGAGATTGAGCCTCCACAAGACATTGCTCCTGAAGAAGAGAAATATGTTAGTGAGCTTCTTGCAGCTTATGCAGAAGCTATAAAATCTGGTAATTTGACAAAAGCTGATTTAGACTCGTTACCTACAAAATTCAAAAGAAACTTCTCTGATCAACGAATCAATTATTATAGTGCATTGCGTATTGACCGCTTTATTCGAGAATCTATAGATAAAGGCGAAGAACATTCTAAGAAGTGGAAGTCTGAAACACATGATTACATTAAAGATACTTTATGGGATGATTACGATGATGGATACAAAAGGCTGTTAGCCGTTATGAAAAAGGTAGTCGATTGCTCTACCACATCTGTTGTTGATAATATCCAAAATCTAGTAGGCCCAAAAGAAAAGAAAGGAACCTGTCATCTACTGGTAAATGATGGTTGCGTTCGGTGGGTGGATGAAGATGAATGATAAAGTTTTCAATACTGAATTTGAAATATCAATGAGATTACTACTTGTCTTATCATTGTCTAATAATAATAAGTTTACAATTGATAAGCTGGTAACAGCAGATTTTATTTCAAATTACTCAAAAGAATTTGGATTATCAAATAGCAATCTTCATGGTGATAATGAATTTAGTTTTTCTGAATTTTCTGCGAGAAGATCATTATCACAACAAGCTATTAAACAGCTTGTTTTAGAAAACTTGGTTAGGGTTTCTTATTCAAATGATGGCTTTATATATTCTATTACAGAACGTGGACTTGCCTTATGCAGTTCCCTAGCTTCTGATTATGCCAATGAATATAGATTGTATGCACACAAAGCTATTATTTATATGGATTCGAAAAACGAAAAAGAACTTCTTAATTTGATTAGTAGAGAAGCGTCTAAATCGTTAAGGAAGGAGTAACCTGTATGGCGTTTTATATTTCTAAAGTCACAGCAACCGGCACAGGGAAGTCCCCTGCTATTGTAACTTTTGATAAAGGATTAAATATCATTTGTGGAGTTTCCGATTCCGGAAAGACCTGCATATTAAAATGCATCCAGTTTGCTATGGGTGTAATTGAAAAGCCTTTTGAAAAAGAACAAACAGGATATGATAGCGTCAGCCTAGATATTAATACCCCAGAAGGCACTATTCATCTCTCTCGGATAGTTGGAAAGAATATAGTAAACGTGGTCAGCCAAATTAACTCAATTGATGGTGGTGACTATGACGTTAAATATAAGAGTAACGGGAATAAAAATCCTGTTCTAAATGAACTTTGGCTTAAATTGATTGGTATTAAAAAACTGCCAATGATAATAAAAAATCAAGATTTTGCTAGACAACGCCTCTCATGGAAAACTCTTATGGGATTGTTTTGGTTAAAAGAACAAGAAATTGAAAATCCGAAATCTGTGCTTTTACCTTCATCGCCTACTCAGAATCCTTATTTTTTTGCATCCCTTCTATATCTTCTCACTGGAAATGAATACCCAGATATGGAGGAACATGACAAGGATGAAATCAGCAAAGCTAAAAAAGATGCTGTTCGCCAATTTGTAAACGGTAGAATTTCTCAGATGTCTAAAAAAAGAGAAGAGCTACAAAAAGCATTGTCTACTTATAGCGATTTAGATGTGGAAGATGAAATGCAAAAGCTAATTGACAATCTTTCTGAAACTGAAGCTGCTATTGCGGCTGCTACAGAAGAGAGTAAGGATTTACTAGGTACTTTACTAGATTTAAAGGAAAAAGAAGCAGAAAACCAAGTTACTTATTCTCACTTTCAATCGCTACGAAGCCAATATACAGCTGATATAAAAAGATTATCATTTATTGTAGATGGAGAGGTACATCTACACTCTGTTGATAAAAATAAAAAATGTCCTTTTTGTGATGGTAATATGCAACCAGCAGAGAGAAAATCATACATTAAAGCATCAAGAGCTGAACTGAATCGCATCATTACTCAATTGCAGGGCTTGTCTGAGAGTGAAGAAGATGTCGTTTCATCATTAAATGAAGTTCGTGAAAAAATCGATCATCTTGAAAGACAAAGATCGGGGATAGATAAATTAATCGAAACTGAACTTACTCCGCAATCTAATAAACTAAGAGAAGGAATACAACAATATCGCTCTTATATACAATTACAACAAGAATCAACTGTATTGCAAAGCGTTTCACAAGAGTGGATTGTTGAATTACAAAAGCAAGAAAGTGATGATTCGAATAACCCAAAATTTAAACCAAAAGAACACTTCCCTGTCGATTTTAATACACGTATAGATGAAATAGCATATTCAATTCTAGTTGACTGCAAATATGAAAATTTGAATACGGCTCATTTCCACATGGGTACATTTGATTTAGAAATAAATGGCTATGCAAAAGAAGATAGTCATGGTAAGGGTTACTGGGCTTTTATCAATACAATTGTAGGGTTAACTTTTAGAAAGTATTTACACGAAGATGCTGTACATAGACCAGGAATTTTTGTGGTGGATACACCTTTGCTTGGTCTTGATCAAGGCGTTGATGATAATGCACCTACAAGCATGAGAACCGCCCTATTCCAATACTTTATTGACAATCAATCCGAAGGACAAATGATAGTTGTAGAAAACACAAAAGACCTTCCAGAATTGGATTATGAGGCTAGTGGTGCTAAGGTTATTGAATTTACACAGGACAAATATGTAAGTAAGTACAAAGAAAGTCGTTATGGTTTTTTACATGATGTATATAGCAATTAGGATGGAAATCCAAAAAAGGAGATAGAAATATGCTCAGAATTAGCTACAACAAACTCTGGAAAATGCTAATTGATAAAAATATGAATAAACAAGATTTGAAGAATGCCACCGGTATAAGCTCTGCATCTATAGCAAAGCTTGGTAAAGGTGAGAATATCACTACGGATATTCTGCTTAAAATATGTGAAGTGCTTGAATGTAGGCTTGAAGATATTATGGAAACGATAAATGAGAAAGGGAATGGTGAAAATGTTTAAATTTCAAAATTATGCGATTTATCCACTCATAAAGGTAATGACACCACCTGATATTGATTTTTTTACAGAGCACAAAAATATATTGAGTAAAAAAGGCTATGTTTGGTTTTGCAGATTCGGGAGAAATAATATGAAAATTGAATCTTTGGATAATTGTACCAAGGTTTTAATTATCAAAGAGAGCAAACAAAACGGTGGTGGGGTTTATGCAGCAAAATACGATATTGTAAAAGAAGGTACAGAAACAATCGAAAATATATACCCTACATATTACAATAGAATTTCTCTAAACAAGGGGGTGTGGATTAGGCTCTTAGACATTGAACGTTACTCCAAAGAAGAGCTTGAAGACGATTTTGTCGTTAATGCAAGCGGCAACAAAGTATCAAACATATTGAAATCGATGTGTCCTGCCGTTTTCGTGCGATACAATAAAAATAATTGATTAGGAGGATTAGATATGGCATATATCGACAGACAGTTGTTACAATTCAAAAACATGATTGAGAGTTCCATTGTTGAAGGTGGGGTAAAGGGAAAGGAATCAGCAATAAGGTCCTCTGCTTTGATCAATCTGATTCATGATGCTGTAAAGAATGAACTTATCGAAAAAGGGGTTAATCCTGGAAATGTTTATCCGAGTCTTGGAGCTACAAAACCGGAATTAAAGTTAGCTGGCTTTTTAAAGCAGAAAAATCAAGACGTATGTGTCATTCCTAGCGGCATTAAAGAAGCTCCTACTACCATTAAATGGGGGCCTTTGGCATTTGAAAACAAAGAAGATCCATATGGGCTGGAGTTTTCCACTAATACTTTGGTGATTAATATAAGAAGTCAAATGAGTAGTTTGACAAAAAATGCGGACACTCTTTTTGAAAGAACATTTGCGGAGGCTCTAAACTTACATATGAGATACCCGAATATAACTCTTGGAGAGGTCTATCTAATTCCGGTCCACGAATATGACGATGAATTGGTAAAAATAAATAAAGTTGGTTTTAAAGCAAGACAAACAAATATCGAGAAGTATATTAGTTTTTTTAATTCTATCAATGATCGCCAAGTTGATGGTGATGACTATGCATATGAGCGTTGTGCTTTACTCGTTGTTGATTTCAACAAACCGCAGCCGTATTTGTTCAACAATAGTGAAGAGTTAAAAGCTGCTGGCTTAATATCTCATGATTTTGGTATTGAATATGCCAATTTGAATTTCCAAGACTTCGCAGAGGATATCCTTCGAATTTATTCAGAAAGGTATAACATCGATAATTTAATGAGATAACCAAGAACACCCAACCAATGAAATAGTCGGTTGGGTGTTATAGTTATTTTGTGATAGTCACAACATCTTCGATATTACAATCGAGGCAATTACAGATTTTATCTATAATAGTGAGAGAAACATGCTCATTTCGCCCTAGCTTCGCTAGTGCAGAAGTACTAATATGTGCTTTACTCAGTAGTTCTGTTTTTTTTAGCTTTTTATCAATCAACAACTTCCAGAGATTATCATAACTAACTGCCATGAAATTGTCCTCCTATCCTTATCAGCAATCCAACTCGTAGAGATTCCATAAGTAGTGGTCTAGGGCATCTCCTGACAAATTGTTAATGTCGTCAATTTGTTCTTCTGAAAGCCAAGGAATTGAAAATCGCTCAATATACTTTTTTTGATAACAATAGTATCCTCCTTCTATTGAATAGCTGGTATTGCTGACATAGTAGTTCATAACTGCAGAATTCAATATTTTTGACAAAACCCCCAATTCATACCGGTCGTTTTCAAATACTCCATATCCATTGCAGAACAAAGCGTCTTCATTTTCTGTATACATAAATTTAGGATTTTTTGAAAATGTTGGGAAAAGAAGTTTTCGACCATATTTATTCAGACCTTGAGTGCGGCCATATGCGTACCATCCTTGCGGATTTGACCTACCTTTGTCTCTGGTATCCAGTTCATCTTTGTACGCCAGTAACACCTTATATGTAAGTGGATATTTACTTGAGAAATCATCCTCTGAAATGAGAGTATAACCATCTTGTGCTTTTATATATGGAAAGATTATATAGCGCTCAGCTTCTTTTATAGTGTCGTATAATTTCAAATCGGGTACCTTATAGATTGGCTTAACAAGACCATCTTCTATATAATTTTTTTCAGAGCCGACAAGCTTGAAATAGCCCTTTTCATCGCACTCTACCATAAAGACGGCATCTTTAAGGGTAGCAATACCCGTCCTAATGAAAGGTTTAATCGATATCATGTTATTTTCAATCTTTTCAAGATTACGCCGGGTATGATCATCCACCAGTTTCCAACTATTTGTATCAAGACACTCAATATCCATACTATTAAAAACAATGTCATAAAGAGAAGACTCTACATCTTCACATTTCTCCATAACATAATAGTTGAATGAGCTTTGCTTTTCTTTTTTTAATAAAAGGATACAGTTATAAGTGCGTACAGGCTTGAAAACCATATTTTCGCCAAAATCAAGAATTTTATAAAGTGTGTGTTGCTGTTGAATTAAATCTCTTAAATTATATGCAGATTTAATTGTAAGAAAATTATTTGGAACAATATATCCCAACACCCCATCCTCAGTAAGGTTTTCTATGGCATGTTCAATGAATGCGTAGAAGATGTTGAATACACCGGTTTTTGTCGTTTGGAATGTTCTTTTTAGAAACTTAATTGTTTCATGATTCATATTATGCGGGTTAACATAAGGAGGATTCCCAATAATATAAGTAAATTTATCAACTCCAAATTCCGAAGACCAATCTGTCTTTAGACTATCACAGTGATGAACATTACAGTTTATATTACTATAATTACCGCCATGTTTGGCACTAAGAAGTCTCAGTGCTAAAGTACAACGTCTCACATTATCCTCTTTAATATCAATACCGAAAAGATATTTTTCAATTATAGTATCTATGCTGAGTCCATAACGTGTATGAAGCATCTCAGCTGCTGACACTAAGAAAATACCCCCACCACAACCAGGATCGATAAAATATTTCGACTCACCCCACGGATTAGCTTCAATAACAGATTCAACAATATAATCAGAAATATATTTTGATGTAAAAACAATACCATTTTCGACTTTTGTGTCTACATCTAATAGTGACTCAAAAAATTCTATGATGGTCTCTATGTCAGTAGGCATGCTGTATTTTTTTAGAACCTCACTGATTATAAGTGCATCAGTGCTTTCATAATCGCCTGTTGTTCTGCCCAATGCATCAAGCGCATAATACATAATACCGTTTTCTATATCAATAGAACTATAATCGCAAAGTTCTTTTTTTAGAGTTTCAAACAGAGAAATTCTGTCTAACCGATTCATATTGAATACCTCATTCTCATTTATTTTTATTTACTATAGCACATAAATATTCTTATTTCAAGAAAATAATTATCAAAATAAGAATATTTGTAAGGATTCATTCTTCTTTTAACCTTGTGTAGCTCGTAAATTCTAATAGGTTTTTTGGCATAATAACTCTTGTTTTCATGTAACAGTAATCTTGTCAACTCACCATTATTTTGCCAACCATCTTATCAACTCACTTAGTCATTAGCGATATTTGCTGATGGCTTTTTAATTTCACCAATCTTGGATAACTTCCCTCATAGCAAAAATCCGTGATTATCCTTCCGGCTTGAAGCTAGAGCTCAAATCACGGAAAGCTCTTATTTACTCACATTTCTACACTATTACTTTTCCACCCTTGACATCAATACTACCGTCTCAACGTGAGAAACTTAGGCTATTTCCAAATATATCTACAAGCACTGTAAAACCTTGATTTCATGTATGTTTTACATTAATTCTATCTACTCACCACTATCATTTTCGACTAGGCTATTTTTGCCCTTATGCTGTATGTAAGAAATCATTTCATCTATTGTGGCTAGTCTATCATTCATCATTAGTGTAACCTTAGGATACCAACCCAAAGCCTCTGCGATTTGTTTCTTTTCATCTTCTTTTTGAAGTTCTTCACTACATTTCTCACAGGCATTAAGCTGTTCAAAAGAACAAGATCCAAATGCAGCATGACTCACATCTTCAATTCTATGTAAACTTTTGCAAACATCACAATACACATAAATCGCATCATCCAATAATGGAACAAGTTCCCCCTGCTTATAATCAGCATTTAGCTTTAAGTACATCATACATAATTCCTACCTTTCTTCTTTTGGTAGTACTATATATCACTCGTGAGGCACATAATAGCAAGTCATTTATTATACAAAGATGAAGATAATTATCCGACTACTTTTTCTTTGAGCTATACTTATTTGCGCTACGGTGCTTTGTTCCGTCTTCATCTACAGTAACGTTGCTTCTCTGAGTCTTTCTTTTTTGCACTGCCTCAAAAACTTCCTTAGAGATGATTGCCGGGTTATTATCACTGATTAAATAATATGTACTATTCTCATCAGATTTCAAAAGCTCCGCTTCTCCGATATACTTTCGTTTGGTTAGCGTCAACTCAACAGTTCGTTTGTTCCACTTATCCTTGCCGGTTGGTGATTTGATACCTAGATTTTCTAGTTCTTTCAAGATGCCTGTTACGCTTTTGCCACCAAGATACAAGTTGAATATCTTCTGAACAATAGTTGCCTGTTCCTCATTAACAATTAATTTTCCGTTCTCATCGCTATCATATCCGTAACATTTTCTATCAGCTAATTTTGAAGTTCCGTATTCGACCTTCTTCTTAATACCCCATTTGATGTTTTCGCTTCTACTCTCGTTTTCTGCTTGTGCCAATGCCTCCACGATGGAAATCATCAGCTGGTTGTCGGTTTCAGCGGAATCCAGATTTTCTTGTTCAAAAATAACACGAACATCGGATTCTCCTAGTATCTTCAAAGCCTCGAGTGTATCAACAGTATCCCTGCCAAACCGACTAAGACTTTTGGTTATCACTATATTAATTTTCTTTTGCTTGCTATCTTCAACCATACGAGCAAAATCTTTTCTTAGAGATTTGGACTTACTGGATGCAATATCAATATAGACATCAACTAATCTCCAAGTATCCACTGTAGCCACAAGCCTAGTAAGTCCGGAAATCTGAGCAGTAAGACTATTCAATTGTTGCATGTCATTTGTACTAACCCTGCAATATATTCCAACCTTCTTTTCAATTCTAGAACGTACAGCCGGAATATAGTTTACTTTCTTTTCCATTTTCACTCCTTGTGGCTAATCAACATCAATTTCATTTTATCTATGATGAATAGCCTATTTTTCTTCAAACCACACATATACTCTAGTGAAAAATTAATTTACAATCATTCCGTCAACTTGCCATCACATCTTAACAATCCTATCTCCACAACCTACCCGTTTTCAAGCTGTCAACTCGACCCTACGGCATTTTTGCAGTGGATATGTTTAGTTCCTCGATTACAACCAAAAATTCGAGAGCTGAAGTTTAACCTCCAACCTTCAGAAAACCCTTTATTTCACGCCTTTTTCACACACTACTTATCAACCCTTGACATCAAGCAGACACACTCGACGTGGCTGGTCTGCGGAAACATATCCACCGGCTGTACTTTAATTATTTTATATTTGGCTTTGGTAAGAACAACCAAATCTCTAGCCAAGGTAGCGGGATTGCAAGAGACGTAGACGATACGTTTTGGTTTAACACTGGCTATTGCTTCCAGTACTCTTACTTCGCAGCCTGCTCTAGGTGGGTCTAGGACGATAACGTCTGGTTTAACGCCTGCCCCAAGCAAATTAGGTAGTTCTTTGGCAGCGTCACCAAGGATAAAATTGGCATTAGCGATTTTGTTTTCCTTGGCATTAATTTTAGCGTCTCTAATAGCAGAAGGGACGATTTCGATACCAAAAACATTTTTGGCTTTTTGGGCCAGAAAAAGAGTAATAGTCCCTGTCCCGCAGTAAACGTCTACAACTGTTTCCTTGCCTGTAAGTTTAGCGTATTCCAGGGCTGTATCATAGAGCTTTTGTGCTTGCTCACTGTTTACTTGAAAGAAAGATTGCGCGGAAATATTAAAACTTAAATCTCCGAGTTTATCTTTAATAGATCCCGGGCCAAAAATTGTTTTGTTTTTCTCACCCAATATAACGTTGGTATGGCGGGTATTTATATTCTGTACTAGAGTTTTAAACCCAGGCACTTCTTTTTGCAGCATATATACTAAGTCTTTTGCATGGGGAACTGTAGGCGTAGCAGTAACTAATACTACCATGACTTCACCGGTGCGCACTCCCACTCGTCCCATAATATGACGAACTATGCCACGCTGTTTATCTTCCATATATCCCGGTATTTTAAATTCTTTCATCCATTTACGTACGACAGCGGCAATGACATTATTCTTTTCGTTTTGGATAAAACATTCTTCTACGTCTATAATTTTATGGGTAGCTTGAGCAAAGCAGCCTATTTCTATTTTTTTGCCTTCCATCGCTACCGGTACTTGCATTTTGTTACGATAATGCCATGGTATTTCATCATAAATAGTAGGCAATACTTTTATATCATGGAAATGTCCAATGCGTTCTAAAGCATCTACCACTTGTTGTTGCTTGGCTTTTAGCTGCCCCTCATAACTTAGGTGCTGCAATTGACAACCGCCACATTCTTTGTACACGGGACAAACCGGTGTCACTCTTTCTTTGCTGGTGGTGACAACTTTAATAACTTGCCCAGTTGCATAGCTTTTCTTTACTTGGTTAAGTTTTACGCGTACATCTTCCCCCGGTAATGCTCCCACAGCAAAGACAGCAAAGCCATCTACCTTACCAACGCCTTCGCCGCTGCTTCCCAAGCTTGTTACCGTCAAATCTATTATCTGTTTTGCTGAAAGTTCTTTTGTCATTGTACACTCCTATATTTTTTCTGTGTTCTGCCTTTTATTATAACTTAATTTTTCTAATAAAAAAAGAAAAGGTGCGATTACCTCGCACCTTTTAAAAAATTTAATTTTTACTGTTTTGCTTTTTGTCTATAAGAGAACCATGTTCTGAACATATAATGTCTAAAGGATCTTGGGTGCACGTATATGTGCCTCCCGACGGGCATAGAGTTGTTGCCCCATTATAGTATGTTGCCAAGTACCACTTCACATAATTTTCCAAAGAAGATGCTTCAGCATCTCCTCTTGCCTCAGCCATAGTATATTGCCGAAGTATAGTCATCCGATTAGCAATGCAGGCTTTCTTTTGTGTATCAGCAAGAGTTTCGCCAAAAAGTGCCATAGCCATACTAGCCAAAATACCTAAGATGGCAATAACTATGACAAGCTCAATTAAAGTGAACCCTTTGCTATGACTATTCATTGTCTTTTCAGCAACCTTCCCTTCGTTATCGTAAAGCTGATATTCATAATAATACTCTATATTCTTTTCTATTGCAAATATTGTTGTTCATTTAGTAAATAAAAAAGGTGAGCATCCGAAGATGCACACCTTTGATTTGATTTTATGTAAATCAACTATTTTATAATTAGAAGTTCTCAGCTTTAATTTGGAAATAAGCTTTAGCATGGTCACAAACAGGGCATTTTTCCGGTGCTGCTTCAGCAAAAACTATATGTCCACAATTGGAGCAAACCCAAACTTGTTTTTCTGGGCGCTTAAAGCAAGCATCGCCCTCAACATTAGCCAGTAATTTAAGATATCTATCTTCATGAGTTTTCTCGATTTTAGCAACAGCAGCAAATAATGCCGACAATCTTGTGAAACCTTCTTCTTTAGCAGTTTTAGAAAATCCTGCGTACATATCGGTCCACTCGTAGTGCTCACCGGCTGCAGCATCTTTCAAATTTGCAATGGTATCAGGAATTGCATCGCCATGCAAAGCCTTGAACCAAAGTTCAGCATGCTCTTTCTCATTACCAGCAGTTTCAAGAAAAATATTGGAAATTTGTACATAACCTTCTTTTTTAGCTTTGCTTGCATAATAAGTATACTTGTTCCTTGCCTGTGATTCACCGGCAAATGCAGTTTGAAGATTCGCTTCTGTTTTACTACCTTTTAAATTTGTCATGTTGTATCTCCTCCAAATAATAAATTTATAAAACCGTCAAATTGACAGTTCCTAGCTGTATTAATGGCCTTGCTTTTGAAGTTTAGCTTGGCATTTTGGACACAAACCCCTAAAAACAATATCATGATTGTCCATTTTGTAATTTGTTGCCTTTGCAATCTTGAGATCTATATCCTCTAGATATTCAGTGTCAACATCAGAAAAAGCCCCACAATCCGTACACTCTATATGATAATGTCTTGTTAAAATGTGGTCAAAGCGATCAGCTCCACTAGGAACCGCTACTTTATTGAGCAAGCCTGTTTCTACTAAAGAATTTAAATTACGGTATACAGTTCCCTTACTGATATCCGGATATTCAGTTACAATGCAATTATAAACTTCCTCGGCAGTAGGATGATTTTCCAATGTGCGCACAGCAGCTATAACCAATTGGCGTTGAATTGTGTTTCTTTTTCCCATTGCTTTCGCCTCTTTCGGATAATTATTCTTAGTTAGAATTATACATCATATTTTTATTTCGTCAAGTAGTATATAGCAAAATCTACTACTATCTGACTTTTAGTATAACATATTATTAGCCGTATGGCGAAATAATTACTAATAAGAATTCAAATGTTTTTTCGACAAAAGCTCCGAGGCATACTTATTCATGCTTCGGAGCTTTTATCTTTTATTTTAGATTTTTTTACCTGGTTCCATAAATATTCTTATAGGAAGATTGGATGCTCCAGGTGGTGAAAATACTATCTTTCCTTCTGCCTTACCACTAACTTTGCCAAAAACCATGCTTTCTGTAGGTACTTTGTCGCCAAAATACAAACGACCGCTTGGTAAATTCACATTAGTGGTGTGGTCTCCAATCTGCAAAAGACACGACCCAGCGAAAGTTCCTCCCCAAGGATTAAACCTAAAAATAGTTTCTCCCGAACCTTTTATCCTATAAGACAAATCATAAACCACGCCATAGTTACCGTAATTAACTACCGGCCTACCTGTGGTAGCATCAATTCCTCTAACATATGAATTATGCTTATTATCTGCTAATGTAATTCCCCATACATCTTTTCCCCTGCTATCAAAAGCATCTACAAACTTTATATGCGCATCAGCATTTTGGAATGTTCCCCTAAGTACATATTTTCCCTTGTCAGGAGGTAATACATCATAAGCATCCACAGCTGAGTCAAAGTTTGTCCCCACCGGAATCATCATGAAGGAAATCTCCACAGGATGGCTGAATTTGAAATCAACAATACCTGTAATTATTTCTTGGGGTTTGAATTCTACACCTTTTTCGTCAGTAAGGAATTCATGCTTTCTTCCCAGTCCAATAGTAAATTTTTCTTCTCTGCCACTGTTAAAATAATCCACCTGAGCGTTTTTTCCCGCATCTAACCAATTAAGATTGGGTTTAGATACACCTTTGCGTCCCACAGTAACTTCAACGGCATGAATTCCCCTATTTCGTAGAACTATTGCCAAACGTTTATTGCTATTTGTATCGTTGACATGGTGAAAAAAAATACGCACCTTACCATTTACTGTGTCGCGATACATAACTCCACAACTTTTTACCATCTCAGGACTGTCAGAAAACAATAATACAGGACCATCTTCTGTAATACTTACCTTTGGTTCTTTATACACAGGAATTTGTTTTTGTCCGCTGCCAAAACTATCAGACCCAAAAGCTAGGTTTGGCAAAAAGCAACTCGCCAACAAAACTGCGCTGAAAATTCCTTTAAAAATTTTTTTCAAAACATCTACTCTCCTTTTTCATATCTTTACCATTCTAACAACATTTGCAAGCTC
>Ga0183101_1000982_pt1 | contig 32016 bp, 37 predicted proteins | sample Biomet3_FD_127790 | JGI IMG/M metagenome (GOLD analysis project Ga0183101, IMG submission 127790) | Microbial communities from bioreactor (seeded with sewage sludge) at LBNL, California, USA - Biofuel metagenome 3 | ecosystem: Engineered > Bioreactor > Anaerobic > Unclassified ...
TATAAAAAATAACCATTTTATATTGAGGCATCGTGAAAATAACATTGCCTTAATAAAATGGTTATTGATACTCCGTAATACCAGTTACTTGCTCATTGCTTAACTATTACCTTTTTCTAATATTATATTTGGATGGTAGCGCTATAATTTCCCATAAGTTTTTTTCATTATATCTACTACTTCTTCCATTTTATCTTTATTCTTTTCTAAAAAAATTATAATTTCTTCTACACTAGGTTGCTTGTAAATATGTGCTATTCTATTTCTATATCTTCTATATACATTTAAAAAATCCAGTAAATTTTCACCTATAATTTTACTTTCGTATAGTTTTTTTAAAGATTTTTCCATATCATCGCTAATCTTATACAACTTTAATTCTTTTAAACACATGGATGTAAAACTCTCAATTAATATAAAATACTCTAAAAAAGTTTGTTTTATGGATGATTTTATCAAACTACTTAAATCTTCATCTTTAATTTCCTTTAATTTAAATAAGGCTTTATCTAAAAGACCCATTGTTTCCTTTATGTTCTTTATCAAATCATACAATCTAAACTTATTCATCGAAAATCAAATCCCTTTCTCTAAAAAATCTAAAAGTTTCATTTTCCTTATATACCCTTTCCACTTCCATATAATCTAAATTGTATAGTTTACAATCGTCATCATCATATATAATTTCTCCGTTATCATATATACTAACTTTCATATTTAACTGAGTATTTTCTGATTTTAAATCAACTATATCCACATCTCTATTTAAAAGTTTTTTAAAGGATTCTTCCATAAGCATTATGGCCTCAGTAGTAATTTGATTTTTACTTAAAATTGCAATATCTACATCAGAGTATTCTTCAAAATCCTCTGTTAAAATGCTTCCAAAAACTATAGCTGTATTTATTTTATTTTGTTTAAATATATCTATTGACTCTTTTGATTTTAGCTTATCTAATATATTTATTTTATCACTATCCATAGTAATTTTATCACTTCCTTCCCTCACATTCTGTAAAATTAGCATCTATTTGAAATATCATATATATATTTTACCATATACACTTATCTTTAAACATAAAAACAAACACCAGCAGTTATTATTCCAACTACTGATGCTCATTCAACTATTCCTTCATTTTCAATTTTTCTGCTTTCCGCATCCAATGCTCTGACCTGTGCTGCTAGGTTGCTTAACTTGGCATTTAGGATTTCAATTTCCTCTGTGCCCTGATTTCCCGCCTTAGCCTGCTCAGCTATTTGTCTCATTTGCATGAGCTTTTTCTCAATAGTGTCCAGTATCTTCATCCTGTACTGTACCCACTGTAGTTCCTGTTCTAATTCTTGCTTTAATTCTTCTTTTTCATACATCTGTATTATACACTTACATCCAAGTGGTTGCCTAGGTTAGGGTCTTCTGAAGAATTCTTCATCATTTCTGTCATCTGTATAGCATTTTCCTTTCCTGCATTCATAGCCATCTTCATTACTGCCATACCAGCTGACTGTTGTACCCTTGATTGACTCATTACCATTGATAATGCTGCTATATCCATGTTTATCCTTCCAATATTTGTTGATTTTTTCCCAAATCACAATTACTTTAGTATAGTGCAAAGCTACATACTTAATTCAACTATACTTTAAGTCTTTTCCTTGCTGGCTCATAATCACTGCACAGTTCATAATATTCTATAGCTTTTTCTCTAAAACCCAACACATCATATATAACCCCTATATTATAATAGGAACTATATGTAGTTATTCCTTCTACCTTAGCATATGGAAATTTGGTACACTCTAAAAAGCTTTCTACTGCCTGCGTGAATTTAGCATTATTCATATATATTAATCCCATAAGAAAATGAAAATCGGGAAACTTTGAGTAAACCTCAAGGCAGTTTTCTAAGGTAAGAGCCTCTGAGTACCTCTCACTATTAATTAGAGCATATCCGTAGGTTTCTACCAAATCCTCCACATACTCCAACCTAAAATCTAATTGAAACGTTAAAGCCTTTTCAAAATATAAAGCAGAAGTTTTATAATCCTTTAGCATATAATAAGACTTACCTAGTTGAAAATAAAGATAAGGGTCTTCTGAATCATTTTTCACTGCCACTTCTAATAAATCTATATTCCTTTTAAGTTTATCTGTTCTATTTAATACTTCACCTGTATAACCTATATGCTCTGCAGTTATATCTATCTTCTCTGTTTCATAAGTTTTACCATCCAAAGCTACAATCTGTTCATGAATTATTCCTTCATAATGAAAATAATTTCTATTAAAAAGTCTATTTACTCTTTCTATATATTTCTTATTGCCAGTGGAATCCTCCATTATATTAATTCTCTGAATCCTACCAACTTTATTTTTATTTGAAGAATCTTTTATAAATTCATCTACACTGTATCTAAAGAAATCTGTAATAAACTCATCTGCATCCAACACAAGTATCCAATCCTTTGAAGCTTTAGATATAGAAAAATTTCTAGCTTTTGAAAAATCATTGCACCACTTAAAGTCATAAATTTTATCTGTAAATTCTGATGCAATAGTCTTTGTATTATCATCAGAACCTGTATCTACTATAATTATTTCATCCACAAAAGCTAATACTTTAGATAAGCAACTTTTAAGATTTTCACCTTCATTTTTAACTATCATACATACAGTTAACATATTTTTTAACCTCTATACTTTCTTCATATAACAATAGTAACATATTATTACAAATTATCAAAAGAGCCAGAGCTTTCACCCTGACTCCTTAGTATTACCTTTATTAATGAAGTTAAAAGATATATGCTTTTAACTAAGCGACTAACTGAAAATTAAAAATTTTAGTTATCTGCTTAAATTATCTTAATAACTGAAGAACCTGTTGTGGCTGTTGGTTTGCTTGTGCAAGCATAGCCTGAGCAGCCTGAGAAAGTATATTGTTCTTTGAGAATGTTGACATTTCTTTAGCCATATCAACGTCTCTAATTCTTGACTCAGCTGATGTTAAGTTTTCGCTTGATGTTCCTAAGTTAGCTATTGTATGCTCTAATCTGTTTTGGAATGCACCAAGTTTACTTCTTTCTGATGAAACTTTTTCAATTGCATTATTTAAAGTTTTTACTGCATTTGTTGCATTAGTTGCAGTAGATACATCAAGAGAAGCTTCTCTTGTAACTGAATCTGTACCATTCGTTACAGTATTTGAAGTAGTATACTTTGCTCCAGTTGCTGAATCTGTTCCACCAGCTGTAGAAGTAACGTCTATTGCTGCGGCTCTCATATCATTAATATCAATCTTGAATTGTTGTCCTTGATTTGCGCCAACTTGTAATGTTGCTTCAAAGCTCTTTTGAACTCCACCATCAGTTACACGAATATCATTTCCAGTTTCTCCACCAACGACTGCTGTTACTTTAAGCTTACCAGCTGTTGTACCATTCGAGAATACTACATCACTTACTTTAGGACCTGCTTGGTTAACTACAGCATCTATCATTCCTTGTGCAGTTGAAACTCCACTGATATTTACGCCTATTGCAGATCCTGTATATGCACCTTTATCAGCATTGTAGAATTCTATTTGTTTGTCTCCAACTGTAAATCCTTTACCAACAAAATTCTGTGCTAAAGCTGCCGTTGTTACTGAACTGAAATCAACAACATCATCTGCAACTGCTTTTACTTCATTTGTTACACCTACAGAAGCTGTACCAGTAGCTGCACCAGTAACAGTTCCAGTTGAAGCTGCAATATTACCATCAGCACCTTTAAATAATCCAGTTGAAGTTGCAGCTACTGTTATAGCACCTGCCACTGTTCCATCTACACTAAAGTTTCCTTTTAATGTATCATTGGAAGCAATTACTTGCTTTAAAGCAGCAGATATTGCTGCTGCAGCTGTATTAGCTGAATCAGCAACTGGAGCAGTAGCTGTCGCATTATTTAAATAAATTGTAGCACTATTGCCTGTAACATTAGTTGCTTTACCATCAAGATTATTTTCATCAGCATTAACACCAGGATTAGTTGCAAATGTAAGAGTTATCTTCTGACCATTTAATGTAAATTCTGCTGTTTGTCCATTTGTTGCAGCTGCTCCAATAGTTACAGTTTGAGTTGCCTCTGTAGTTGTTACATCACCGTTAATTAAGTTAGTATTTGTAGTCTTTCCAGTTTCAGTTAAATTAACTTTACCGTCACCAGCTAATACTTTTTGAGTATTGAATTCAGTAGTGTTACCAATTCTGTTTATTTCTGACGAAAGCTGATTCATTTCTTTTTGAATCTCAGAACGGTCAACTGTAACGTTAGTATCATTACCAGATTGAACTGCCAACTCTCTCATTCTTTGAAGAATGCTTTGAGTTTCACTTAATGCACCTTCAGCAGTTTGTGTCATGGATATACCATCTTGAGCATTACTTGACGCCTGATCAAGACCTCTGATCTGACCTCTCATTTTTTCAGATATAGCTAATCCAGCTGCATCATCTGCTGCACTATTAACTCTTAGACCTGAAGCAAGTTTCTGCATTGATTTACTCGCATTTGCTGAGTTAGTGTTCATGTTTCTGATAGCATTATTACCTGCTAAATTGTGATTAATTATCATAATAAATTCCTCCTTGAATTTTAGTGGGCGTCCTTGCCCGTATTTTTATTTATAGTTAAGCTCTTTGAGCTTACTAACAGAGTTAAAGTATATTTTTAAAAACTTATCCAAATACTTTTTACTGCTTACCTCCACAATAAAAATTTTACTGTTTCATCGGTAGTTTTACTATAACTAATAATTTTGATTTTAACTAACTAATCTAAGTGGCCACTTAAGATTATTTTGTTTTATATATTAGTTATCGTAGTCCCTTTTGTTGACTTTAGTGTTTTTTAATTTTTTATTTAGTTTGTTTTGATTTCTTATTCAATATTATATTTATCGATTGTATTTTTATTTACTTTAGTATTTTTCACTTTTTTATTTAGTCTTTTTTCATTTCTCATTTAATTTTTGTTTGATATTATATTTATCGATTGTACTTTTATTTGCTTTAGTGTTTTTTTTGCTTTTTATTTGTTTTTTAGACAAATAATTTTTATTATTACAACGATTTTTCGACATATCACAATATTTTTTTGCTATCTAGGCTATATGTAAATTTTAACCATAGAAAAAGCACTTAACTATTCACCCTATAATTATTCTCCTTTCCCTCAATCTCCACCATATAGTCCTTACACATTTCAATAATCCTACTACCCACCCCTTCATCAAAATACAAAAGTTTTTCTGCTGTAAACTCAGAAGACACAATCATTGGACGATTATTCATATACCTATAATTTATAATTTCAAAAATTATATTAATATCGGACTCATTAATCTTTCCCTTAAACAAATCATCAATAATAAGCACCTCAGCAAGCTTGTACCTTCTTAGACAACTAGAATAATACTCCTCATCTAAAATATTCTGCTTAAGCTTTAGAATTTCATCTCTGTAGGACATATAAACTACTGGAACACTTTCAGCTAAAAGGTTTAAGCCTATCGCAACACTTAAATGGGTTTTCCCGCTGCCAACTTGTCCTAAAAACGCTATGCTATTTTTTCTAGTAGACCTTATATTTTTGAAGTTCTTAAAATAATCTATAGCTGCCTCTTTAGCTTTCTCAGTACTTCTATTGTAGGGCCTATAGTTTCCAAAGGTAAGTCTATTTTTTTCTGTTTCAATACCTGAATTCTTCCACAAAATTCGAGTTTTATCCATTTCTCTACATTTACAAAAAACTATTGTATCTTGATATTTAGAACTATTCTTTATAGTAAAACCCTTTCCTTCACAGATTGGACATTCCACATTAGATATCTTTAATTTCTCTGACTGTAAGGCTTTTTTGTCCTTAGAATTATTAATCTCAAGTGGGTATTTCATATCTTTTTCAGATAAGTCCTGTATCATCTGTATCTGCTCTTCTCTTTGGCTCTGGCGGTTTATAGCCTGACCATTTTCCGCTGTCTTTTGCCGAAGCTTTTGAATTATAGCATTTATTCTCCCTATTGATTCCTTTAAATCTTCCATTCTCCCTATCCCCTTTATATTTTTTATAGCTATTAATAAACTTTTCAGCTTCTTCTGAAGTTTTTATTCCATTATCCCGCCAATTGTATAATACCGTCTCCACATACCTTAAATTTCTTGCATTTCTTTCTATAGCCTGCTTCAGGGCAAGTATAATGAGTTCTGGTTCTTTAAATTCATCATGGAGATATTTAATTTTTTCTAATTCATAAGAACCGGTCATCCTTACGTTTTCACTATAAAAACAGACTATTTTCTTAAATCCATCTACTAACTTTTTATCTTCAGCAGATAAAATTAAATTTTTAGATAAACTAGGTTCTTCGCCCTGAGCTTTATTATCATCTTTATTATTATCATCTGAGTTAGTTTCTGTAGTAGTTTCTGGTATTGCTTGGTTAGAGTTTACCTCTTCCTCTGATATTTTAAAACTCTTCGATGGTTCATTCATGTCTGTCCTTTGGTTATTCTTGTCCAAAGTCTGACTTATTTTATCCTCAGAAAGCTTTTCATTTTTATACTGGTTATTTTCAGTTTCATAAAATTTTTGCAGCGCTTCATAATCTATTGTGTACCATTTAGTTTTATCTATCTTAGATCTATTAAAATTACTCGCTATAACTATACCCATACTCTCTAATTTCTTTATAGCCTTTTTTATAGTGCTTACAGAGAGAAAACAAATCTGCTCCTGCCAATTTTCATAGGTATTGTAAACCCAAGGTCTTTCATCAATAATATTTTTCTTTTTTTCTAGCCAGTAATGTATTTGATTTAGTATTATTGTTTCATTAAGCCCCAGAAGCTTTGCAAGTTTAGGCTGAAAAACCATTAAATTATCTTCTTTTATTAATATACTAACCAATATTAACGCCCCCAGTTTTTCTTAATTATAGATATACAGCCTGAAAACTTATTTCCTATATAATGCTCTAAAGTATCTTTTAAGTTTTTCCAAGGCCCTGCATTTCCTCTTAGCTAATGTGTTGAAGTTTATTCCTTTTTTTAGCCCATATTCCTTTAAGGGTTTGTCTTTAAAATAAAACCAATCAATTATTTCTCTTTCACTTTCAGTTAACTGCTCTAAAGCTTTCTTAAGGCTAGTTACTTTCTCTTTTAAAATAAAATCCTCTTCTACATCTTCATCAGAAGCTAATATTTCCATAAACTCTATTCCATCTCTATTTACATTATTTAAACTGCATTTAAACTTTTCATCCCACTTTTTACTTATAACCTTCCTCAATTCTTCATTAAAAGCATTTTTAATTACAGTTATAGCGTAGGTAGTAAAAGCAACTTTTCTATCTAGCTGATACTTATTCACTGCTTTTATCAGTGCCATAACACCTATCTGTATTAAGTCCTCTACTTCGTATCCATTTATATAAATTTGTGTAGCATTTTTTATGATGAATGGTTTGTACATTTTTATTAGTTCTTCTAATGCCTTTTCATCACCGCTTTGTGCATTTTTAATTAAAGTATTAATATCAACTTTGTTTATGATAATCCCTCCCCGTAAAATGACGTGATATAATTTATTTTTAGGTTAACGATTATTTCTTCTACTTAATATATATACTCTTACCTATGAAGTAGGCAAAATTTTTCTATAAATTTTCTTATTTATTTTATAGATGAATCTTTTTCAATATAAAACTATTAATAATTAGAAAGTGTAAAATAAAAAAGCAGGATAGCACTTACCCAAAATAAGTACTATCCTGCTTCTTATTATTTTTCACTAATATTGGTTAGTAAATTTTTTATAGTGATTGAAAGATCGTTTATACTTAAAGTGAGTGCTTCTAATTTGCTTTCAAATCTAACCAATAGATAAACAGACACTGCAATTGGAAATCCTACGTTACCTATAGTAGTTAAAAGATCTGCATTCATATGCAAGCCCCCTTTTTTATTAACAGTTCAAAAGATATTAGAACGGGTAGTCATCGGATAAATCAAATTTTCCGATTGGACGCCCATATAATAGAGCAGCTAACTTTAACATTAGCTGCTCTACTTCATGACTTAGTAATTACTTAACTGTAAATTCAGTAGAACTTTTATCTACCAATTCTGCTGAATCCTTAGCCTTTAAGTCCCCTCCTGTGGATGTAAAAATATTTTTAGCAATTATAACATCCATAGCAGCCTTTACCTCTGCTTCAGTAACAGTATCCTTTGCATTATTGACCCTTATAGAAGTCTTGTTTCCAGACTCATTTAGAAAGTTCATTACTAATGTTTTACTCATAACACATACCCCCTTTTTTTAGTTGACAGTAGACAACTGATTAAGCGTTTGTTATTCCACTTTGGTCTTCCCTTACAACTTCATTTAAAGTCTTACCTAAAAGCTTTTCCATTTCAACTGATACATCCAATAAGTCCTGTTCAACAGCTGTGGTTTTTACTTTTGCAAACCTCTGTGATTTGATTATGTCGTTTCCCTTTGCATCCACCCCATCGATGCATTTAAGAACTAATGTACTACTTAATTTTGTTGCTATAGCAGCCATATTTATCAACTCCCTTCACCTAATATATACCTTGCTTTTTATAAAAGGTGACATGGTATGTGAACATATGATATCTAAGTTTTTTTAAAGCAATTCTCTTTCTCTCCACCGCTGCTCTATAGCAAATTCCCTTCTGCCTTGCATATTCCTCTAAAGTCCTGTTTTCAAAATAAAACCAGACTATAACCTCTTTTTCTTTCTTGGAGAGTTTATTTATTCCAGCATAAAGACTGAGCTTTTCTTCATTTTCTATAATCTCATCTTCTATATTATCCTTAGAAGCTAAGTTTTCTATCACTTCATAACCTTCATTATTTAACATATTTAGACTACACTCACTTATGGAATTCACCTTATAGTTTATGAATCTATAGAAGTTTATCTTTACAGCATTTACTGCATATGTAGTGAATGCTTCTCTCCTATTTATTTGATACTTATTTATTGCTTTAATTATTGATACTTGTCCTATTTGTATTAAATCTTGTAACTCATATCCTCTTATATATATTCTTCTACAAGTTTTTATTATAAAGGGCAGAGATTTCGCATCTAAATTCCAGTAAAAATTTTTATTTTACTGGAATTGTAATTATTTACACTTAATTAAAGGGCTGGTAAGCCCGAAGACCGATAGGTCGTAAAAATAATTATATTTTCCCCTTACCCCAAATATCTAATATAATCATTTTCCAGTTTTAAATTTAAATTAGGTGCTTTCAAATATAGGGTTTATCCAATTGTGAATTAATAACATTTCATCTCTCATATCTTCGATAAAATCTATTTGAAGCATTCGCTTCTTTCTAAAGCCTCTTATACATCTAAAAAAATATAACTGCATTAAATTAAAGGCAATTATTATAAACATTAGCACTGTTTCCACGCCCGTAGGGCTATGAAGAAAGCAATGATCTAAATGCCACTCCGTTTTCAATTGGTGAAAAGCATTATTTTCAATATGCCATCTCTTATGCATTATCTTCCATAGAGATTCTGATGATGCAAATTTGTCTGTTGTTATAATCCATCCTTCTTTAAATTCTATTTTATCTCCAATATGGATTTCTTCTACAAACTTTAAAAATCTAACTTTAATATTTGAATCAGGCATTTCAAAATTATCCTCATCCCAAGCTTTAACTCTTGTATACTTTTTACTCCCTTGTTTGATAATCCATTCTTTATTTGCCTCATGGCATTTAAATAAAGCTAATGCATCCTTAACTCTTATAACTGCATCCATGCCTATTGAAAGAACTTCTTTAACCCAAGTAGACTTACAATATAAAGCGTCAGCAACAATAATATCAGCAAAATGATGGAATTCTTTATATAGTTTTTTTATAAGTCTCTTTGCACCTGTAATTTCACCTTCATTTTTATCTGGGCTATCTTTCTTTGGCTCAAGCATTTCTTGACCTATAATAATATGTGGATGAGACCCTACTGTAGCACATACAATCGATGTATGAAAATAATGTTTAGTACCATTTTTATCGTTACGTGTAAGACATTTATCGCAACATTTTTTAGTACTTTCAAATAGTTCAGTACCATCTATTGCAACTACTTTTAAACCATCAATAGTACCATTCCTAAAAACTTTATTTTCAATAGTAGTTTTTACTATATGAGTATGGAAATCCTTTAACCCATACAAATCAAAATCACTTAGTGAACGCCTAACGGCATCAATATAAGGCATTTTTGTTTTCTTAGGTAACAATTTTTTAAGTTTATTTCTTTTAAGTAGACGATCTAATCTATTGAAACTTCTAATTTGAAGCATAAATCCAAACAATACAATAAAAGAAATAGTAGAAATTTTTACTAGAGATTTATTTTTATTTTTTAAACTATTGATTTTTTCACCAACATCATATACCTTATTAATGTAGGTGAGAATTTGTTTTAAACAATTTTTTCCCATCTTCAAGCATCCTTTTCTTTTGTGTTTGTTAGCAAAACCATTATAAAAAGGATGCTTTTATTATGCAAACTTTTTCTCTATAATTTCCAGTAAAAATCGGAATTAATAACTTTTTCTCAATTAGATACAAATCCTTATAAACCAACGGACTATCGTCCTAAAAAAATTTAAGTGCGAAACTTCTGTATAAAGGGGGTAAACCTTGCGACTATATCTTCAATTGCTTTCTTATCTCCCATCTGTGCCTTTTTCACCAAATATATACTATTTACTTGGCCCCTAGTGTTTATTTCCATTATAATCCCCATTTTTTTATCCCCTTCCACTTTTCCGTTTCAGAAAATACCCATTCGCAACTTTTTGCTTCATTTTCTCTTATTTATATCACTATGCTATCTACACCAAAAATACTGTGATTTTTAACTAAACGAACAAAGGTTCCTGTATGTATATTATACAGGAACTTCCATTCCCTAGTAAACAAAATATTTCCCCTAAATTCTTTGTTATTTAGACAATTAACTTTGTAATGAAGTGAAACTTTAATCAAATGGAAGTATTAGCGCGGGTAGTCATCGGATAGAAAAGTGCCCATTCATATAATATTGTAATATAAATAGCAAAAGCGAGACCTAAGCCTCGCTTTTTATAGATTACTAGTCATTTTATTATATTTTCTTGCTAAACACTTTAGCCTCATACCCGTTTCTATTATACATATTATTTGCGTTTTTACTCTGTACTAGTCTATTAATTTCTTGCTTTACCTTATCTCTTTTGTCAATCATTAAATCACTTAATTTTTTATGATAAACTAACAACTCCAGTTCTTCTGACACTTTAGAAAATTCTTCTTTAGTATAATCCGAATTACTAAATTCATCTAGAATTTGCTGTCTTTTATTTAAAAAATCCTCTAGTGAATCATAATCTTCTTTTTCAAGACATTTTATTAGTTCTATAGTACAATCTCTATATTCTTCCAAAGCCTTTACTAGTTCATTTTCCATATACTATTCTCCATTCTGTTAACCGGTAAGTGAAGAAAGCTGAGATTGTTGAGCATTTAATGTAGTCATAGCTGTTTCAAGTTGAGAAAATTTCTTATAGTACTGTTCCTGTTTAGTACTCATGGAAGTTGTAATCTTTTTTATCATAAGTTCTTGCTTATATAATTGGTCAGGAATAGTATTTTTGCCTGAAATTCCTGTACTACTATAATCGTATTGTTTATTTGCATAAGCAGTCAATATAGCAGTATTTAAAGTTGTATTTGTATAGCCTACATTAGTTTGAAGTATACTTTTAATTCTAGTAAAAATTCCATCTTCTTTGTATTGTGTAGTGCTGCTGCTATAAGTTGTACTACCATCGGTAGCAGCAGATACATTGGTAAACATTTTTAATATTTGATTACTATTACTTGATATAGCTGCTTTTAACTTCGATGAATCTACTATATCAATATGTCCAGGTTTTGCATAGTCATCAGATGTATCTAGTCCAATACTATTACTACTATACTTTCCCATTGAAAATCCAGTATTACTTACTGCTGTAGTAAATGCAGATCTCAAATCAGTAAGCATTTTTTGAAGATTGCTGTCATTTCTAAGAATACCTACTTTAGCTTTAGTTTCCCAAGCTGTAATTTGTGAAGAACTCATAGATTCTTTTTGTGCATCCGTTAAAGGTTTATAACTAGAACTCTTTTTTTCAGTAAGATCAGTTTGGATTTTATCTACTATGGTATTATATTTGTCAATAAAGCCTTTAATTTTATCATATACCTTTGTGGTATCTGAACCAACATTTACAGTAGCAGTACTCTCACTTGATAAGATATAATTCATTCCATCTATGGTAAAGTTGTTACTTGTTTTATCTGTAAGTGTAACTTCTGTCCCACCTGGCGGGGTAATTCTTACAATTGCATTTTGCCCCGTTTCAATTGTCCCAGCAGCAGTATCAGTAGATGTTTTTGAAACTGTCCAATCAGCGGTAGTCGTTGTTCCATTATTAGCTGCAGTAAATCCAATTACGCTAGAAAGTTTTGCTGCAGTTCCACTTTTTATTATTAAACTTGTAGATTCACCAGCAGTAGCCGTGTTTAATTTAAATTTACCTGTAAGTTCACTAAAACTAGCCTTTACACTTCCACTACCTTGATTGTTTATAGCATTAACTAGGTCTCCTAAAGTGGAAGTACCCGTATTATTTAAACTTACAGTTATATTACTAGTTCCTCCATTTACATTTAAAACTAATTGGATATTACCAGTCAACGATGTATCTATATCCGTCAGTTTTGTAGCAAGTGTAGCTTTAGTTGAAGGAGGCGTTGCAGTGATAGATGTATTTACTGTGTTACTTACTCCTGCACCAGCAGCTAATTTATCAACTTTTATTGTATATTTCCCCGTCTGTGCCCCAACCCCTGGTGTAAAAGTTGCTACTGATGTATCCACTGTGGCACCAGCAACTCCACTTACAGTAAATGGTGCAAAATTTGTTGAGGATAAAATATTTTTATCTGAACTACCTGAATCAAAAAAGGAACTTTGCAAATCCTTTACATCCTTAATAATATCCTGATATGCCTCCTGCTTCCATTGCATAGTCTGCTGATCCTGCTTTGCCTTATCAAGTTTTGTCTGCTCTGCGGTCATCATTTTCTTAACCATTGCATCTACATCAAGACCTGTAGACATACCTGTTATTCTTAATAAACTTCCACCACCTGCTCCAGTCATACCAGATGACGTACTACTTACATCACTCATGTTTATTCCCCCTTATTTAAATGTATAATCGACAAGGGACAATTGATAATTAAGGTAAAATTTGTAACCATTAAAACAACGCTTCAATGACACTTCATTCTTAGATTTTTCGTAACAAAGTAGAGAAAAATCCTCCTTCATTGTCAATTGTCAATTCTCAACTGTCAATTATTACTTACTTCCCTTAGATATCTTATAAGCCTGTTCCCATGTATCCTTTACATCCTCTATCAAAGGAATAACCTCGTCCATTATTGCTACATCCTTTTTAATATTAGCATCCGTAAGTCTTCTTGCAATAAAATCATATACACTCATTAACCCTTTTGCCCATTCGCCACCTTTATTCACATCTAGAGTTGCCATTAGTTCATAGAATATATTCTGAGTTTTTATTATATTTTCATGTGCTTTTTTCACATCTTTATCTATAATTGCTTGTCTACCAATCTTAGCAAATTTAACTGCTCCTTCAACTAGCATAAGTAGCAGTTGATCCTTTGAAGAATAATTTACACTATTAGTTTTATATGCATTATACGCGTTTGCTGCATACATATATAACACCCCTTTTTTATGATTAAAATTTAATATTTTAAAGACATTTCGTAAAATTATAATTTTCTTTGTAAAATATATTACTTATACTTCATTATCGGATACATTTATTAACTCTTAAACACTAACTTTTAATAAATATAAAAAATAATAATTAAAAAGGAAGAATTAAGATTAGCTTCTACTGAAAGAACCCAATCTTAATTCTCTAAAAATTATTTCCGCACATCCAGAAAATGACCTCTATTTTCATCCTCTGATGAACCATCTGCTTCTTTATATGCTGGTATTTGTACCTCTTCTACCTTTACAGCTTCTACCAAAAGCCTCTTCTTTCCTTTTTTCTTTTGTCTCTTTAACTCTTCTTCAAAATCCGCTTCATTATCTTCTTTAGTCTTCTTTGTATCTGTATTGATAACTATGCCTGACTTTGTGTGAATTTTTCCTGAGCTTGTAGTTTCCTTAACCCTTTCGCGCACTTCAGGGTCTATTTTATTTAACCTAAACTCCATAAAACCCCACCCCCAGGTTTAAAGTTAAGCATCTTGAAAAAATAGACCAGCAAACTGACTAGTTATTTTTTCAAGATGCCTTAAACATTAATAATTACGCTTTCTTGTCCACAAATATTCCAGCTAATTCACAAAGCTTATCTATCATATCAATTATCTTTTTTGGCGGCAGCTCTTGTACAACTTCTTTAGTCTTGTTATCTACTATTCTTACAATTAAATCTTTGGATTTTCCATAAATTTCACATTCTGCATGAGTTGCTTTGTCTTCCAGTAACTTATTGAGCTTATCTACAGCCTTTTCTACATCTTTCTCTGTTAAGTTTTTCTGACCACTGCCTGTTTGATTAGCATCACTTTGTTGGTTACCTTTTGGTTCATTATTTACTACAATTGCTTCATTTCCCACCTCTTGTGTTTTTGTGGTATTTCCCACGGTACTTACATTTAATTCCGAAGTAGTTTGTCCTATTTGATTTGTACTTCTAATTTCCATATTTAACCCCCCATAAAAATTAAAGTCTATTTTTTTATATTTTTTAGTATGCTAATATCGTAAGCTGCTGCATTCTTATTTTCTTGCTCAACTTCTTTATATAGTTCTTTTCTTAATATGGTTACACTTTTAGGTGCTGATATGGAAATTTTTACCGAATTTTCATCTATTTTTACTATAGTTATTTCTATATCATCACCAATTAGAAGTGATTCACTTTTTTTTCTACTTATGACTAACATATACAATCATCTCCTCGGCAGCTCTATAACATTCAAAATCACTACCCTATATTTTCATGAAGATATTTTTCTAAAAACTTTTCTAGAAATTATAATAAATTATTTTTCAAATAATGAATGTCTTATAGAATAATTAGGATTATCTAGTATTATTTGTTCCCCTAATTTGTTTTTTATATTTATTATTATTGGAGCTTTTAAATTAACTGTCATATTTTCTACATCTGAATTTAAGGTTACAGTGTTTAGAACCAATACGTCTTCAGGGCTTTCTATTTTAAGTTCACTAATCTTTTCATCATCTAGTTTAAATTCATAATCCTTTACTACATAAAAAGGAGAAACAACCACTAATCCTATGCTGTCATCTTCTACTGAATGAAGAATGCTAAATACATCATTATCTTCTACAGGGAAGAGTATAAAATTCTTTAATTCTTCAAAACCTGGAAGACCCTTTTTAAAACTTAAAATGTCTTTTTCTTCGTATTCCTTAACTCCATGGTATTTTGTATTTAATTTCATTATTTTTAACACCTCATTTAGCAATTGACAATGGACAATGACAAAGTTTTCCTATAAAGAAAAAACTACCCATTCATTGTCAACTGTCAATTAAAATAATTATCCCATATAATCCATTAGTGTTGGCTGAAGTACCTTTGCACTTGTTTGTAGCGCTGCTAAATAAACTGTTTGCATATTAGCATACTCCATAGTTTTTTCTGTTATATCTATGTCTTCCGTTTTTGATAGAATATCTGTCATATCTAATTTTGCTTGTTCATTTTGGTCTTTAGCGCTCTCCATTCTATTTTGCTTTGCTCCTACCTCTGAACGAACCTTTAGAATTTGTGACATTGCCGCATCTAAGGCCGTTAAATCCTCATTGGTAAGTTTTGAAGTATCTGCACTATCTTTGCTATCTAAATGGTTAGTTATATTACTTAATATTGTTCTAATATCATAACTAGTATTATTCCCATCTTTATCTTTTCCATCAAATTTAATTATATCACTAGCTCCTACATTATAATCTATTAAAACACCTTGAGATATTTCTGTTTTACGTTTAGATGAAATATTATTAAAGCCTTCAGAGTTTTCGGATGCTGTAAACACTAATTGTGTATTTTGAACTATATTTGATGAAAATGTAAATTCATCCTTATCTGAAGGATTAGTAACTTTTAATGTCAATCCATCCCCTAAGTCAATAGAATAGCTACCATCCGAACCTTTATTAGCACTCAATGATGTCCCATCTGAAGAAGTAGCACTAACTACTCCACTTCCGTCTACAGCTATTTTAACATCATAGCTCTTTTCTGATGTGCCTGTAAATTTTCCAGTTACAGACCCACTACCTTTACCCGAACTACTATTGGTAACTAATCCACTGGAAGCTTCCACAGGCTTTTGGCTACCCCTAGTACCTCCAAATATATACTCACCGTCAAAACTTGTATTTAATATCTGAGCAACTTGCCCAACTCTTTGATTTATCTCATCTTTTATTTTCTGTCTTTCATCTGAACCATAGGCTGCATTTCCTGCAGATACTAATTTTTCTCTTACTGATTGAAATACATTTCCCAATTGACCAAGAGCTGTGTCTGCAGTATCCATATAATTTATAACATTAGTTATATTCTTATTATATTGTGTGTTTGCATTTATTTGGCTATGCATCTGCATAGATCTTGCTACATTAAAGGGATCATCAGAAGGTTTACTAAAGTTTTTCCCTGTTGACATTTGCTGCTGTAGTGTTTTTAGATTTTGTAGATTTGTATTCATGTCACTTAAATAATTATTTGAAAGCATTTTATTAGTTACTCTCACCCTGTACTCACCTCATTCTTTTTATCTCTTTAATCCATTTATAATTACATCCAGTAATTCGTCTACTGTAGATATAACCTTTGCATTTGCTTGATAGCAATGTTGAAACTGAACTAGGTTTGCCATTTCTTCATCAAGAGAAACACCTGATACTGAGTCCCTTGATTCTTTAAAGCTTGCAAGTAATGTTGCTTGGTTTGTTACCATTCTCTTCGCTTCTTGTTCCTTTATTCCAAGCCTGTCTATAGTATCCTTAAAATAACTGTCTAATGTCATACCCCCTGAAGTATTTGATATTGTAAGCAAATTATTCACGGAAGAATCTTGTTTTAATATTGAACTTAAAAATCCATCTCGTGTAGTAGTACTTTTTGCATCCTGAACAGACATTAATTTATCTCTCAGCATTTCTACAGCTAAGGCTCTGCTACCATCACTTTCTCCGCTTGTAGAATTTCCACTTGCATCATATGTTGCCGCAGTTTTTATAAGCATAGGGTTGTCTAATATAGCTTTGTTTATTGTAATATTGGCAGCAGTAATTTCTTGCTCTGCCTGCTTAATACTAGTTACAGCCGTTGCATCCGTTGTTGTTGTTGCTGTATACACAGATTTTTTATCTGCATTTACAAAAAAATTGTTTATATCCGTTGTGGTATCTGCTACGGATGAGCTACTTTGACTTATTATACCATTAACAGAAAATGCAAAAGTCTTAGCCAAACTATTTAACTGATTTTGATAGGTATCTATTTCACTCTGTACAGACATATATCCCTTTAGTTCACCAGTTGGTGCTTGGAATAAAGCTAATTGATCAAAATTTATACTACCAGTACCATCTGTAGGAATAAGTCCTGTATATACACCATTCGCATTACTGGACTTATCCACTTGAATAGCTACACCACTGTTATCTGCCCAAAGTACTCTACACTCATCTAGCTTTTTAAATTTATCGGAAGCACTTACATAATTAGCATCTGCTGATGTCCCAGTATCTTGTATATCTACAGTCATAGTCACTTTATTCTTCTCTGATGTCATATCTCCATTTTTATAATAAATAACTGTATAGTTACCTTTTTCTCCTACTGCTTGACCATCTTTTGGTTCAATACTACTTACATAGGAAAATTTAGCTGTAGTATCAGGGTTAGATATTACAGAATTAACTATATTTAAAGCTTTTCCATTTGCTCCTAATGGTGCATTACCATTATCTCCTGTATCTGCGTACTTTGAGTCATTAGATGAAGTTACATCGATTCCATCAAACTGTGTTTTATTAATATTTAGCCCAAACTTACTACTTAATTGATCTAATAATAAGTCACGTTTATCCATTAAGTCATTAGGGATGTTACCTGATACATTAACCTGTTTTATTTGTTGATTTAATTGACTTAGCTGCCCTAGAATACCATTTATATCAAATACAGTATCTTTAATTACCGTTTGTGTATTAGCTTTCAAACTTTGAAGCTCTGTGGAAGTATGATTTAATTCATCAGTAAGTGCTAATGCTTGTTGAGCAACTATTGACCTAGCATTTGATTCTTTTGCTGAAGTTGCAAGTGTATTCCAAGAATCGAAAAACTTACCTATCAATGTAGACATACCAGTATCTGTAGGTTCATTCATTATATTTTCTATCTGACTTAAAAATTTATCACGACCAGTAAATTGACCATCTACACCATTTTCAACTCTTACTTGATAATCAAGAAAGTTATCTCTTACCCTGTTTACTGCAGCAGCATCCACCCCTGTTCCTATTTGACCAGCAGCTCCTACTACACTTTGTGGTCTCGATGTTTGCAATGTCACCCTTTGTCTTGAATAACCATCAGTATTAGCATTAGATATATTGTGCGATGTTGTATCAATAGCTTTTTGCTGCGCAAAAAGCCCTCTTGTTGCTATATTAAAAGTCCCAAATAAACCGGACATTCTCTTTCCCCCTTTTTATCCGATAACTAAGTCCCACTAATCCCCCCTCTTCTAAAGCTGCGGGATAAGTGGCACTAAGTTCCTGGATTCGTTCATCTAAGAATCAAATGGAGTTGAAACTCCATTTGATTCAAGTTTCACTTCAGTGAAACGCCTTATCGTCTCTTCCCATAGCCATTATAAGTCTTAGGCCCTTTATCAGGATTTATAACATTAAGCATTTGTGTAGTAAATCCCAGCCCTTGTCTTATTAAAAGCTCGTTAGTTTCCTTTTGCATCTGAATTTCTTCTAAAAGCTTTTTTATATTTCTATAATTATTTTCTAACTCATTATTATTTATCTCATCTATTATTTTACTCATAGCCTCGCCCTTTGTTATATTTCTTCTTTCTACCTCACAGCGAGCCACATCCCTAGCACAGATTTCTATTTTCTTTACAACCTTATCTAAAGCAAAAACTTCTCTTTTTGTTAAATATTCAAATTGTTCATCTAAGGCTCCAAGTAATGCCTGAATTGCTTTATACTCTTCAACCATTACTCTATTTAATTCCTGAGTCATCGTTAACCTCCATAACTTTTAGTTGAAAGTTGAGAGTTATAGGATTTGAAGTTCCAAAGTTATCTTATACATAGGGATATGTTGCTAATTCTGAAAGCGCATTTAAATACTTTTTTATGAGTCTTAGCGAAGGATTTGAGAAAAGCTTAGAAGACTTGATTGTCTGAGCGTAAGCGAGTTTTCAAAGATTCTTAGCTTTTCTCAGATTCGAGCTTTAGACTCATTAAAAAGTATTTATAGTGCAGAAGAATTGGCAGCATATCCCGGGGTATAAGATAACTACAGCTCTCAACTATTTTCCCTTTATTTCTTCAAGAATTTTTGCTGCTACTAATTTTGAATCTCTTGAATAAGTACCATTTGCTATTTCATTTCTTATGGTTTCTATCTTTTCATTTGAATTTACAAACTTGTCGTCTAAAGAATATGAACTTAGGTTCTTTCCAAGTGATGATATTTGAATAGAGTCCTTCTGTGAAACCTCTGTCTTTTTTCCTACGTTCTTTACTTGGTTTGAGTAAAGATTCACTATTTTACTTGGATTAACTCCATTTATTTTCATATCTATACACTCCTCTAGTTACATTTAAAACTTCTTCTCTTATTACTTATTATATTATCGACTATATACCAGCAATGTTTATACCTATAAAAGAAAGTATTTGCTCTATTTTCGCCTCAAAGTCTCGTTGTTTTCCTACTTTAATACTCTAATTAATTTAATTAAAGTAAAGTTTATAATACACATAAATACCAGTGAGTATAACTTTCCTTATCTATATAGATACACAACATCATAACTTGACTTAGCATCAGTCTTTGTTTATCTATATTATAAATAAACGATTTAGAACTTAGACTTATTCTAAATATTTCTATGGATATCTTCGAAAGCACATTTAACTGTTTTATGTTAGCTCTTACCGAAGCTACCTTAGAAAATCAACTAAATTAAATATTGTCTGAGCGTTAGCGAGTTTATTTAATTTAGTTGATTTTCTTGGTAGTAAGGCTTAGAGATAACTTAAAATAGTTAATAGTGCAGAGGAGATAGCCATAGAAATATTAGGGAATAAATCTAAGTTCGGGCTTGGTTATCTCTAAAAAAAGAAAACAGCCCTTGTAAAAAGGCTGCTTCTATCTTCCAAGTGATTTAATTCTCTCTTCATTGCTTACAATGCTTGTAATTCTTACCCCAAAATTTTCGTCAACTACCACGACTTCTCCATAGGCTACTTTCTTACCATTTACCAATATTTCTACTGGTTCTTCTGCAAGTTTATCAAGTTCTATTAATGAACCTGTTCCTAAGTTTAGTATATCCTTAATATTTTTCTTAGTACGTCCTAGTACTACAGATATTTCTAAAGGTACATCTAATATTAAATCTATATTCTTAGGCATTCCTTGGCTAAATTGTGTTTGCGCTAGAGGTTGGAATGTGGCCTGGTGAACTTCCACTGGTGGTCTATGCATTTCCGCAGGCTTTTCATATATAGGCTGAGACTGTGTCATCTGATATTGCACATCTTGCTGACCATAATGTTGTGTTTGCGTATCCATTTGCTGATGCATTGCCTGTGGTTGTGGCTCAGAATAAGCCATTTGTGAGACTGGTTCTTGCTTCATCTCAGGTTCTTCTTGCCCCATCATTATAGAAACTATCTTTTTAGCAGTAGCTATGGGTAGAATCTGCATTATATGGCTATCTACCAAATTACCTATTTTCAGTGAAAAAGATACCTTTACTATCGGTTCATCATCAGATATATTTTCTGATAGAGGTGAAGTTACATCACTCCAAATCCTTGATACAGGAGGTGATATATTTACCTCTCTCATGAACATGGTAGCCATTGATGTGGCTGCAGATCCTATCATCTGATTCATTGCTTCAGACACTGCACTTAACTCTATTTCAGTTAACTCTGTAGCAGTATCCGGAACGTTTCCGTCCCCACCCATCATAAGATTAGCAATTACATATGCATCTGTAATTTTCATTACTAGGAGATTTTCTCCCATTATTCCGCTTGTATATTTAACTTCCAAAGCTATATTTGGAACTTCAAATTCATCTTTCAACTCTTTTAACATAGTAACACTTACTACTGGAGTAGTTATATTTACCGGTTGACTTAATATTGTAGAAAGTGCTGTGGAGGCAGAACCCATAGATATATTGCCAATTTCCCCAAGTAAGTCTTTTTCTACATCTGATAATTCAGGTAAATCTTGTGCTGCGGCAGATGCATCTGCTGGTGATTCAGTTTGTGTATCTCCGCCTCCATTTAATAGTGCATCTATTTCTTCCTGCGAAAGAAACCCATTACCCATAGTTTTCCACATCCTTATCTATAATATCTAATATCTGAATACCCATATTTTTCCCAATTATTCCAGGCTTTCCATAACAATATGGTTTATCTTCCACCGTCAGTTTAACAGGACTACTAGACTTTTCATTTAAGGTGATTACATCACCTACATTCAAGCTTAGAAAATCATTTACGGTGATGTCTGCAGTTCCTAGTACTGCACTAAGTTTCATGTTTACTATATTAAGTCTTTCCCTTAGCTTTTCTCTTGACTCATTTATAATGTCCTCATCATTGTCTTGGAACCAATATTGAACAACTAACTTATCAAGAACTTTTTCTATACTAAGATATGGTATGCACATATTAATAAAAGTGCTGCTTTTACCCATTTCTACAGAAAAAGTTATTAAAGCTACTGGCTCATTAGGTGCCAAGGTTTGATTTAAAGCAGGATTAGTTTCTAGACCTTCTATTTCAGTTTGAACCTCTAGTACATCTTCCCATGCAAGTCTTAGATTTGAGATAAGTCCTGTGTTAACAACTTTTATGATATTTTTATCTATATCTGTAAATTCTCTTAATTTATATTTTCCTATTCCTCTACCACCTAAAAGCACATCTATTATTTCAAAAACAAATTGAGGGTTTGTTTCAAATAGTACAGAACCATTTAAAGGAGGCATCTTAAATATAGTTAGAATAGTTGGATTTGGTACAGAATGAATAAATTCTTCATAAGTTATTTGCTGAACAGATTCTATTTTTACTTTTACATTAGTTCTAACCTGTGCAGTTAGGTAGTTTGAAATTATTCTGGCATAATTATCATGAATAAGCTCAAGAGTCCTTATGTGATCCTTAGAGAACTTCTGAGGACTTCTGAAGTCATAAGGTTTTACTTTTTGCTTTTCTTCTTCCTTGGGCACCTCGTCTGGCGTTAGTTCTCCCGCTGATAACGCAGCTAAAAGGGAATCTATTTCGCTTTGCGATAATACGTCTGCCATTTTTTTCCCTCATTTCTAAATAAAGAATTTCTTAGCCTTAGCTACTTACGTTAATTTGAAAGAAGCTTGTCTATGTCTATTAACGTTACTATTCTATCCTTAAAATTAATAATTCCTTCAATATAAGCTTTTTTTCTATCATCGCTAATTTTTTCTATGATATCTTCTTCCACATCTAATACTTCATCTACTTGATCTACAGTTATTCCTACTAATTCATCTTCCATTTCAAGTATAATTATATTATTTTGTTTTTCTTCTTCCTTTGGCACATCTAGTAAAAGATTTATATCAAGAAGGGATATAACATTTCCCCTTAGGTTTATAAGCCCCTTTATGTGTTCTGGAGCCTTTGGAACTCTTGTTATTTCCATAGCATCATTTATACTTTGCACTTTTGCAGTTTCTACCGCAAACTGCTCGTTGTTTAACTTAAATATAACAACCTGCATGGCTGCACCTCCATATATTAAATATAAGATAATGATTAATATTAAACTCTTTATATTTCAATCTAGAAATCAAAATTTCAGAATTGAGAACTCGAAATTAAGAATGGAGGCAGTTTGAAAAAATTCCCGTTATATGTCCTGTTCATTTTCCAAACCATAAATCTATAATACCAAAAACAATACACCAAATTCATTAGTCTTTCTCAGGAAAAACTTCCTTAATTCTCAATTCTCAATTTCCAACTCTCAACTTTAAACTACTATAACTTTTAGACTTAATAGTTACCTCTATAGTATATATCGATAAACAATCTAGTAACTTAACCATAAATATCCGTTTAAGTCCAAGTACTTAGTTTTTTATCTATATAGATAAGTAATTTAGAACTTAGACTTATTCTAGATATTTCTATGAATATCTCTGAAAGCACATTTAACTGTTTTATGTTAGCTCTTGCGGTCGCTACCTTAGAAAACAACTAAATCAAATATTGTCTGAACGCTCGTGAGTTTATTTAATTTAGTTGTTTTCTTGGTAGCAAGGCTTAGATCTAACTTAAAATAGTTAACAGTGCAGAAGAGGTAGCCATAGAAATATTAGAGAATAAGTCTAAGTTCCGATTTAGGTATCTATAGCTTTCTATCCTAAAACTTTTTTAATAGCTTCTAAAACTCTATCTGGCTGGAATGGTTTTACTATAAAGTCTCTTGCCCCTGCTTTTATAGCATCCATAACCATTGTCTGTTGTCCCATAGCAGAACACATTATTATTTTTGCTGCTGGATCAAAAGCTTTTATTGCCTTTACAGCCTCAATACCATCCATATCTGGCATTGTTATATCCATTGTAACTACATCCGGTTTTTCTTTTTTATATAATTCTACAGCTTTTAATCCATTATTTCCTTCTCCAACTACTTGGAATCCATTTTTTTCTAATATATCCTTTATCATCATTCTCATAAAAGCAGCGTCATCAACAATTAATACTCTTGCCATTTTCTTCCCTCCAAATTCATTTACTCCTGTTGTAATTTCTCTTATACTCCCAAAGCACTTAATATTTTTTCAAGTGAACCAGGCATTGGTACATAATAAAAATGTCCACTTATCTCTGCGTTATTCTGTATAAATACAGTTTCTATATCAAGCACATAATCATCAAATTGGCCTGATTCTATGAATGTTGTAGAAAGTATCGCTCCTAACATATCATAAGTTACTGCTGGAACAGAAGGCATTAAAGTGAGTCCTGTAAACTTCGATATTGCATTCATATAGGAACTTGATATAATATTTCCTATTTCGCATATTACGGAATTTCCCATATCACTTAAATATTCTTCCTGCTGTCCTGTCAAAATTTCTACTAAATTTAATGCTGTATCTTTTTCAAATACGAATAATATATTTCCTGGAGTGTCTCCAAGTACTCTTACTATAACTCCTACAACTATTTCATCTCCGCCTATACTTGAAAATATATCATCAAAAGGCACTATATTAATTGCAGGTACTGTCATATCTACCTTTTTATTTATAAGCTGTGATAATGCCGTAGCCGCATTTCCTGCGCCTATATTTCCTACTTCACTTAATGCATCCAGTTGTAATGGAGTAAGGTCTTGATAGCTCATATACGCTTTTTACCTCCTTATACTAGAGCAGCAACATCTAATATCAATGTTACGAGGCCGTCTCCAAGTATTGTTGCTCCTATATATTCTCTTAACCCTTGAAGTGTTTTTCCAAGAGGTTTTATTACAATTTCTTTCTGTCCAAGAAGTCCGTCTACCATAAGACCTACTGTTTTTTCTCCTACTTTAACAATTACTATATAATTCTTATTACTACTTGATTTTTCAACACCTAGTCTCTTGTTAAGTCTGATAAGAGGTGTTACATTACCATTATAGATTATAACTTCTTTATTATTAGTCATTTTTACCAAATCATCACTATAATCTATAACTCTATCAATATAGCCCAAGGATATAGCCATAGTTTCATTACCTACATTTACAAGTAAAGCTTGAATTATCTGTAGTGTTAATGGAAGTCTTATTATAAAAGTAGAACCTTTATCTTTTTCGCTTATTACATCTACAGTTCCCCCAAGTGCTGATATTTTAGTTTTTACAACATCCATACCAACGCCTCTACCAGAAATATCTGTAACTTGTTCGTTAGTGCTAAAGCCTTGCATAAATATTAGATTTCTAATATCATTATCAGTCATACCGTCTGTATTTATACCTGATCTTTCAGCTTTAGCCTTAACTTTATCTACAGGTATTCCAGAACCGTCATCTTCAACTTTTATTACAGCTTTAGTTCCTTCTTGATAAGCTATTAGCCTTATTTTGCCTATAGGGTCTTTTCCTCTTGAAGCTCTCATTTCTTTTGACTCTATACCATGATCTGCTGCATTTCTTATAAGATGAATAAGTGGTTCACCTATTTCATCTATTACAGTTCTATCAAGTTCTGTATCTGCTCCCTGGATTATAAGTTCCATTTCTTTCCCAAGTTCTACAGATAAGTCTCTTATCATTCTTGGGAATCTATTAAATACTGAGTCTAAAGGAAGCATTCTTATCTTCATTACTAAGTCTTGTAAATCTGAAGTAGTTCTTGCAACCTGCTCTAATGTCTCATTTAAATCATTTAATTTATGATTACTACTTATCTGTTCTAATCTTGTTCTGTGAATAACAAGTTCAGATACCATATTCATAAAATTATCTAATCTCTCTAAGTCTACCCTTACAGATTGGTGAGCCTTCTTATGAACTTCTTTTTGATTAGACTTCCCATTGTTTCCCTTATTTTGTACATTATCTACTGCTGCTGGTTTTGGATCTATCGCAGCTTTTATTTCTTCAACATTCACAGTCTCTTGCTGCATTTCAACCTTTTTAGCTTTTTCTGCTTTTACATCTACTTCATCAATTAAAACCTTGTCTACTTCTGATATATTCATTAAAATTTCGTAAATCTCATTTTTTTCCTTTGTTGATAAGAAAATTAAATCTATCTCAAATTCAAAGTTTTCATTTTCTATATCTTCTGCACTTGGTATAGACTTTATTATTTCGCCACACTCTTCTAAACTCTTAAATATTAAGAATGCTCTTGCTGATTTTAATAAGGTGCTTTCACTTAGAATTATTTTTATTTGATATGACTTATAGCCTCTATCTTCAGCTTGTTTTACTATATTTATATCATATTCATTTAACTCTACTGCCGTATTTTCATCATTTTCTTCTGAAATTGGCTCTTCCACTACCTGAGTATCTTCTTCTTTTCCTTCTGTAATGGATTCAAGTTCCTTAATTATATCTTCAATGGTAACCTCACCAGCTACCCCGTCAGATATATTATTAACCATCTGCTCCAAAGTATCAAGGCATTTAAACAATACTGTAACAACTTTCTGTGTAACCTTTAGTTGTCCATCTCTGAATTCTGAAAGTACATCTTCCATTTTGTGTGTAAGTTCTGCCATCTGATTAAATCCCATTGTGGCAGCCATCCCTTTTATAGTATGCGCTACTCTAAATATTTCATTTAATTTATCTATATCATTTGGCTCCTGCTCAAGTTGGAGTAGTGAATCATTCAAAGTCTGTAGGTTGTCCATTGATTCTTCTAAAAACATCGACATATACTGTGATGTATCCATTTTATTCCCTCCTTATAGCTTCCTATATATGAATGTAGAAGCTTTTTCAAAACCATAATCTCTATAATTATAAATACTTTCAGTTGCACCTACAAATAGTAATCCGCCCTTTTTCAATGACTGACTAAACTTCTTATAGATTTGATCTTTTACGTCCTGATTAAAATATATTACCACATTTCTGCATACAATTAAATCAAAATCTCTTTCATAATTTTCAAGTATTAGGTCATGTTTTTTAAAGGTTACCATACTTTTTATTTTGGGGCTAATACTATATTTATCGTCCTTTATAGTAAAATACTTACTCAAATATTCTTTTTTCACATTTTTAATTTCTGATAAAACATACTCACCGTTTCTAGCCTTTTCTAATATGGTATTGTCTATATCTGTTGCAACTATTTTATGTCTTCCCATAGACGAAAGCTCGTCTAAATACATGGCTATAGAATAAGGCTCTGCTCCAATAGAACAGGCTGCACTCCATATTTTAAGCGAAGTCCCATTTTTTAGCAACTCATTTTTTAACTTATCTCTCAAATCTTCAAATATCTCAGGATTTCTAAAAAATTCAGAAACATTTATAGTTATAAAGTCTAGAAATCTTTGTTTTTGCGCAGGCTCTTTTTTCAATAATGTTATATATTCCTCTACAGTGTTAACCCCTACTCTCGACATTAGACTCGCTATTCTTCTATGCAGCTGGTTAGATTTATAAGCAGATAAGTTTATATTAAACTCCTTTAAGACCCACTGCTCAAAATAAGCCATATCCATAAAGACTACCTCCCTTTTCCATATACTGCTTTTACTATTTCGTTAGCTACATTGTCTATTGGTAGTACAATATCCACCATTCCTGTTTCAAAAGCAGCCTTAGGCATACCATATATGGTACATGTGGATTTATCTTCCGCTAAGGTAATACCACCACTTTTCTTAATTTCTGTGGTTCCCTGTGCTCCGTCTTTTCCCATACCTGTAAGGACTGCACTTATTATATGAGGTCCGTATATCTTTGCAGCTGATATAAATAGCTTATCTACTGCAGGCCTAACTCCCCATAAAGTCGGCTCTGTATTTAAGTGAATTTTCCTATCAGAACCTACTTCCATATGAAATCCACCAGGTGCTATATATACTGTGTCTTTTTCAATACTCATACCATCTGCTGCTTCTACAACTTTTATTTTACTGTTCAAATTAAGTCTTTCAGCAAAAGCCTTTGTAAATCCTACAGGCATATGTTGTACAACAAATACAGGTACTCCTAACTTTTCTGGAAAAGCAGTAATAACAGCATATAGTGCCTTTGGGCCTCCTGTAGATGCACCTATAACCACCGCATCTATTTTTTCCATGTTATTTCTTTTTACAGTTCTGTTTTCAATTGGTGCTGGCCTAGCTATTGTTCTAGATTGTACTGCTGATTTTTCATAGGCTAGTCTTATTTTTTGAACTAAACCCATCTTTACTTTGTTTATATCAAGGGATATTGATCCTGAAGGTTTAGGTAAAAAGTCAAAAGCTCCAGCTTCGAGACACTCCATTGTAAGATGTGGTCCCTTTTGTGAAATACTACTTAAAACTATTACCGGTATATTAATATTATTTTTTTTCATTTGTCTTAGTGCTGTAATACCATCCATCTTAGGCATTTCCACATCTAGAGTTATAATATCCGGTAGATTATTTTGTAATTTTGTTAGCAAGTCTTCTCCATTTCTTGCTGTGTTTATAACTTCCATATCTGACTCTTCATTTATCATGTCAGAAATAATTTTTCTCATTAAAGCAGAATCATCTACTATTAAAACCTTAATCTTATTCAAATCAGTATCACTCCAATTTTTATTAAAGTTCTTTTATACCCATACCTACAGTCCTTATTTGAACCAGTCCATCGGTGGTGTCAAAAATCATAGTTCTACCTTTATTTCCACCAACATCTTCTGCTAATAATGGAATGGAATATTTTTTAAGAGCATCTTTTACTGCTATACCATTCCTATTTCCTATATCCATAATCATGCTTTTATCTGAAAAATTAAACATAGATGCTCCTCCAGCTATCTTAGCTCTAAAGTTTCTTTTTGAAGCTCCTAGTCTTTCCAACTTTTCTATTAACAGTGGAACTGCTAAATCTGCAAATTTTAATGGATTAGTTACATTATTAAACTGAGTGCTGTCTGGCAACATTATATGTGCCAATCCACCTATACATTTAATCCTGTCATATATAGCTATTCCTATACATGAACCCAGTCCAATTGTAATTATTTTATCAGGAGAAGAAGCAGTATTCATATCTGCAATTCCTACTTTTATTTCTTTTATCTCCATAAATATGCACCTTTCAACTCATATTATATAAGCCTTTTTTCTTCTTCTGTTAATATCGCACCAAGATTTAAAAATATTATTATTTTACCATCTATTTTGATTAATCCTTTTATATATCTCTTTGATATACCTGCTACTATTTCTGGTGGTGTCTCTATATTTTTTTCGCTTACATCTCTAACTTCCGATACTACATCAACTATAATACCAATTTTATTTTCATCATGTTTTGATACTATAATTTTCGCTTCACCTTTTTTATCACCTTTTGATAAATTAAATCTCTTTGTAAGTGATATTACTGGTAATATAATTCCTTCATAGTTTATGACTCCGTCAACAAACATTGGTGAGTCTGGAAGTGTGGTTGGTTCTTCATAGCCTAGAATTCTTTCTACTTCCATAATGTCTGTAGCATAATATTCTCCATTTATACTAAATATAAGAACCTTAACTTCTTTATTATCCATTATTATTCCCCCTTGTTCAACATATAAAACCGGAATAGTTATAGTCTCATTATATAGTAAACTATCTTATATGATAACAATATTTTAAAATATGGATTACTTAAAGTTTTAGCTTATCTACTATTATATCATCATTACTATCAATATAAGCATGAATATTCTTACTTGGAACATCTAAAATAATTTCTCTATTTCCTACTGAAAATATTGTATTCTGATAAGCAGTATCTACCCATATATGTCCTTGTTTTTCAACTTGAAGCTTGGTAGATACCCCTGCTGTACTTCCAACAACTCTGCATTTAATCTCTTCTTTAGCCCTTAAAATACCACCTCTAGCCACACTCTTTTCCTGAAGAAAATATATGCTTCCATTGGCAGTTATATCTGAGATATATTCTCCTCTTCCTGTTATAACTATATCTCCAGAGCTTTGTATATTAGAGTCTTGAGAATATGATATTTTTACATTTACAGGAATAGATAAAGTATTTTTAAGTTCAACAATTATTTCTTCTATGGAACTTACTATTAAATCAAGCTCTGAATAATGTTGTATACTGATTGGTGCTATACCTAAAAGTTTTGATCTTATAAAGTCAGTTAACCTGTTATAATTCTCTATATTAGAATCATCGTCTTGTAGCTTTAAATCTGTAACTACACTTATACACAACTTTGGAAGCATTTTATATTTATTTTCTATAAGAATTTTTACTACTTCCCCATCTTTTTTATTTTGACCAAGAAGATTAAACTTTTTTATTTCCCCTACAGCTTGTATCAACTCTACAATCTGCTCCTTCAGACCTACTAAATCCTTCAGTGCCTTCAATTTTTTTACATCTTCACCGCCAGCAAATATATTACCAGCAATTAAATTCCCTTTTATATTTATGTTTCCAGCTGCTTTTATTTTGGCTCTTTCTACATCTTTTTCTATATCTAAATAGTTTCCGCACTCTATTTCCATTCCTTCTTTTACACTACCATACACTACTATATCACCGATAAATTTAATGTTACCTGTTTTTAAATCCACGTCACTTCTTACTTCATGAATCTGATAAACATAAAAGGCATTGCTCTTTATACAAGGTTTGCCATCTACAGCTGCTGCAATAGTATTTTCATCAGTTAATATGCATCCTTCTCCAACTTTTAGCTTTACCTTTTTACCAGCCTTGTGTTTTTTAACTCTACCTGTTATGTCACACCCATCCTGTCCTTCTTCTCCTTGATGTTTCACTGCAATTACATCACCCTTATGCACTGCCTCTACGGAACCTATACTTTTAAAATCTATATTGCCGCCTTCATCTTCCTTTAATTTTTCAGAATTACTGTTAGTTTGAAATTTTAACTCTATGTTGTCATTTGTCCCATTTACCACTTGCTGTCCTTTGGCTATTAAAAGTTTCATCCCTCCATTTTTTACAGATTGTTTCAAATTTTCTTCTATTATACCATAAACTACTTTATTATTGTTTAACTCTTTCTTCACTTCTTCTGTAGTATATTTAGGAGGATTAATTTGTGATTCTATTTCCGATTCTAATATAGCCATTACACTTTTCTTTTTATCTTTTAACTTATATTTATACTGAGGTTCATAATTAATCGTAGCATAGGCTTCCATATTATCCTGTGATAAAGTTATTTTCAACTCCCTGGATGCAGTAGTTTCACTAAAAATTATTTCAATCTTATTCCCCTTAAGTATCGCTTTTTTGCCTTTAACTTCCTCACCATCTATGATAACTTTCACATCATTTCCCACCAAAATAGTTGCAGGGTTCCCCCCTTCTTCAGGGTTTCTTATTATTATCTTACCATCAGTTATCTCTACAGTTCCATCATTTTCATTCAATTGCGGACATTTTTCCTCTTCTTCAATATTTTCAGACTTTTCAAGCCCTTCCTCAACTATGTTTTCATCAAAAAGTTCTACTTCTATTGTAGCTTTTTTCTTAAAGAAGGACTTTTTTTCTTCTAATACTTTATACGTTAACTCCTTTACAGGTATGTTTAGTTCACAACTTGCCGCGTATAAACATTTTTCTACTGTTGAGTCGCAATATACTTTTTTCATAATTAACTCCCCTTAATAAAATAATTTATTTAAACTTTAAGTTCTTTTCTATTTTTTTAATAATTATCTATAGTTACTAAAATTATTGTTAGTTATCGAATACTCCTATTATACCATGTAAAAACGTAAGTTAAAATTATTTATTATA
>Ga0183101_1000009_pt10 | contig 32014 bp, 32 predicted proteins | sample Biomet3_FD_127790 | JGI IMG/M metagenome (GOLD analysis project Ga0183101, IMG submission 127790) | Microbial communities from bioreactor (seeded with sewage sludge) at LBNL, California, USA - Biofuel metagenome 3 | ecosystem: Engineered > Bioreactor > Anaerobic > Unclassified ...
AAGTTACTTCGCATAATGTATGTTATGCGATTTTTATATTTGGCTAAGAATAAAGGCAGTACGGCCATGATAGAATCATTCCCTTTTTTAAAGAGATTCATTAAGCAATGATAGCACTATCATCTTATTTGGATTGGCATCTTCCACACCAATGGCATCCATTACAAGTATTTCTTCTTTGACATGTAGCACATTTCTTTTGAATCTTGATCTCGCCAGTGACTGCTGGATACTGCAGCCCAGATTTTAATGCCTGAACATGCTGATATGCCTTACAGATGTGATATGTCCTGCCATCCTTCACAAATACGTTGCCAACGCCCACAAAGGAAAATGGCACTTGATGACGCCGGCACTGCTCATACAAGTCCTTGACCCAGTCATACTGCAGTTCTCTAGCGCCTTCGTAATTTTCTCCATCTGCTAAAATACCTTCAAGTTGACCAGAAGCCAGGTATTGTTCGATGTCAATTGGTCCAAGAAACGGTGCCGCCATTGCTCCTTTATGCTTTGCTGGAATGGATAACAGGATTGGCAGTCTCTCATCTGCTCGCTTTTGATTCTCAATCGTAACATTCAGTGATACATTCTCATATCCATCCTGCCAATCGTCTGGCAAACATCTTTGAATCCGTTCTGCACGCTTCGTCAGAAGCCAGAAATTCACGTCAGAGCGCTCTTTAATCATCTTCCAGACATCTTTCCGCCATTCATCAGCTTCTTCTAGGAAGAAGTCACTGGTCATGCATACACGTAAAGATTCTCCCCTTTTTGCCTTATAATAGCCGTTACGGTCCTTCTTTAACGGCAGATTAAAGTTTGTCTTTACCTTATAGATCTCGCTGCCGTCACGGTCACGCTGCTTGTCCAGATAATACATATAACAGTGCTCACAGCCTTCGCTGTACTTCTTACAGCCATGCCATGGGTTCCAGATATCATTCATACGTGCCCTTTTCTCTTCCTTGTCACTTCTATTATACCGGCACTGCTATCTAAAAAGTTAAGAAACGCTCTAAATTCATGGCAAATAGAAGCTGATTCTATGATACGATTGTTCAAGAAACATCCGTTTGTGGATGTTTAAGGGAGAGAAATCATGGAAAAGAAAAAGAACCAGACTTGGGGACCTCTGTTCTGCTTGATTATATTAGTACTGGATGTACTCAAGCTGAATGAAGAACTGTCATCCGCATCCCCTGACCAGACAATGGTCATACTGTATGGTGCAGGTGTTGTCATCATCATTATTGCTTTGATCTTTGCGATAGTAAAATCCGTTAAGGCAAAGAAACAGTCCGAAACAAAATAAAAGGATTCCAGCAAAGAACGAGTTTCTATAATTCGTTCTTTTTTATGTCATTTTTGGTCAAATCTCGATAAATCAAGCTTTTTGAATAGTCAAAATTTAATTATTGATACTTTGTAGAAATGATATATAGTATAAGTATGAGTGAAATTGATACCTTAAAAGCACAGATTGCATTGCTGATCTCTCAAAGAGATCTTTGCCGCATGCAGTATAATGAGCTCAAAGAAGCCTATCAAAGAGATCTGGCTGCAGTTAAACGGGAACGGGATGCGTACAAGAAGACCTGCATCCGTTTTGCAGAACAGATTGAATCTGCGAAAAAGAAGAATCCACGGGGTGCCGGCCGGCATAAATATGACAAGAAATGGTCCGACCGTTACTTCCAGTTCAGTATCTTGATGGATCAGAAGAAGTCAATGAATGAGACCATGGCCGCGCTTGGTATCAGCCGGGCCACCTACTTCCGTTTAAAGAAGGTCTATACACAGGACCTGCAGTTTGATAAATCAAATGAAAATGACACTCTGGATTAGAGTGTCATTTCTTTTCTTTATATGAAATAAAATTACTTAACGATATCCTTCAGAACCTTAGAAGCCTTGAAGCCAGGAACCTTTGTCTCTGGAATGGAGATTGTTTCCTTTGTCTGAGGATTGATACCTGTACGAGCAGCTCTTGTCTTAACTTCGAACTTGCCGAAACCTGTGATATCAACTCTTCCGCCATCCTTCAATGTGTCAGAAATTGTATCGAAAACAAGATCAACAATATCTCCTGCTTCCTTCTTAGTTAAATCATGCTTTTCAGCAACTGCTTCAGAAATGCTCTTCTTGTTTGTTAATTCCATTTTATTTTCCTCCAATTGTATAAGTACTCTGTACCTACTCTTATAATGTTACTACATGTCACATTCTTGTTCAATACTTGACAAACGATTAAACCCTTGAAAATATGCTTTGTAATAGGGTTTTTATCATTTTTTCATCCAGGTTTTTCACCCCGGAAGCCTGCGGATGTCCCCCACCGTTATACTCCCTGGCCAGGTCATTTAAAACGATGGTCTTGGACCGTAGAGAACCGTCATAGAGGTGTTTTCCGTCTTCTATCTTTTCCGTGAACATGCACCATGCCTGAAATTCTTTCACATGGCCCATCTCAGTAATGAAATTCCGGGCGGAAGAAGCACTGATATGCATCTTCTGCTGGTCTTCCAAGGAAACGATGACATAAGCGACTTTGCCTTCAATCGTCTGTACATGCGAGCGTACATAACCGGCAAACTCATAGGCTTTTTCATCCTGATCAAACAGCTCCCGGTTGATTTCCGGAATATTGATCCCGTGACTGGCAATAAAAGCTCCCATTTCCAGCGTATGCGATGTTGTATTCGATGTAGCATAGCATAACGTATCTGTTAACAAGCCTTTGTACAGATAGGCGGCTGCCTGCGTCGTAAAGACGCTTTCATTCCGCGATTGGATATAGGATGCTAAGATCTCACAGGTCGCAGCAGCCTTTGTATCTACCAGCATGACATCACCGAATGGTTCTACATTGGGATGATGATCGATCTTGATGACCTTCTTCGCCATAGGACTGCGGTGGTCATCAATTCGGTCAAGATTCGCTGTATCCAGGACAATCGCTAAACTGTTCTGAATCACAGCATCATCAATGACATCACTGTCTGGGAATGCTGCCTGGTCTGTTTTTTCGCTTCCTAGGGCATAAATCTTCTTTGCAGGATAATTGTCCTTCAGAAACGTGATCAGGCCCCATTGTGACCCTAATGCATCACAGTCAGGATGTTCATGACGGAAGACCGTTATGACATCGAACTGTTCAATACATTGTGTCAGCGCTTCGGTATTCATATTAGAGTCCTAATAAACGTACAGTATCTCTAGCAATGACTAATTCTTCATTGGTTGGGATGACATAGACAGCAACCTTAGAATCTGGTTTCGAGATCAATGCCTCTTCGCCATGGACTGTTGCATTCTTTGCATAATCAATGGAGAGGCCCATGCCCTCTTCCAGATGCTTCAGGATCCGCTCTCTTGTATGGGTATCATTCTCACCCAGTCCGGCGGTAAATACCATCGCATCAACATGGCCTAACTGCATTGCATAGCCGCCAACAACGTTGATGACACGGTTTGTATACAGTTCTGTTGTCAGGATGGCTCTTTCATCACCCTTATCCACCGCAGCCTGAATATCTCTAGCATCGGAAGAAATGCCAGAGACGCCGAGCATACCAGAACGCTTATTTAAGAATGTATCCATTTCCTTTGGTGTGCAGCCTAACTTCTCCATCATGTAGAAGACGACCGTTGGGTCGATATCTCCGGAACGTGTACCCATCATGATGCCGCCGAGCGGTGTTAAGCCCATGGATGTATTGATGCACTTGCCGCCCTTGATGGCAGTGATGGATGCACCATTGCCTAAGTGGCAGGTAATCATATTCAAAGATTCGACTGGCTTGTTCATGATCTCAGCAGCACGTCTGTTGACATACCAATGGGAAGTACCATGTGCACCATATCTACGGATCTTATACTGTGTATACCAATCGTATGGAACTGGGAATAAGTAAGATTCTGGTCCCATGGTCTGGTGGAACGCTGTATCAAAGACAAAGACATGTCCAATCTTTGGCAGTGCTTCCTTAAATGCCTTATAGCATACCAAATGAGCTGGGTTATGCAGTGGAGCTAATTCACCAAGTTCATCGACCTTCTCGACAACATCTGCATCAACAACAACAGACTGATCAAAGTATGGTCCACCCTGGACAATACGATGTCCGGCACCCTTGATTTCATCTAAGGAACCAACAATCTTTTCATCGACCAATTCCTTCAGCAGTAATTCAACAGCTGCCTTATGATCTGGTAAAGGAAGCTTCATGACTTTCTTCTCACCATTGACCTTGATTGTGAACTGGCCCATATCCTGACCGATTCTTTCTGCCTGGCCGCTGGTAAGTACCTTTTCACTTGGCATGTCAAATAACTGGAACTTTAAAGAGGATGATCCTGAATTTACCGCAATAACCTTACTCATAGTTTTTCTCCTTCATCAATTTCACTTTCAATGCATTCGTCAATCAATTTTCCTGTCTTTGCATCAGACCGGCTGCGAATCATTTCGTAGAGCTCTCTGCGTGTTTGATAGGATTTGTATAAATGAAGCTTTTCTTCATAAGCATCCAGATCATTGCGGCACCGCTTGACGGTGTCATACACCGCACTGCGTGATGTCTCTTCAATATCTGCAATTTCCTGTAAAGAAAGATCTTCCTGATAATAGTAACGACAGATTTCCTGCTGCTTGCCGGTCAGCAGCTTGCCATAGAAGTCCAAAAGACTGTTGATATAGATCTTATTCTCCATCTGCGTGCAGTCCTTCCGAAATACTGTATAGATAACCGTCCAGATCAAATGGACGCAGATCTTCCGGATGCTCTCCTAAGCCAATGTAATACACAGGCAGATGCAGTTTATTCTTGATGGCTAAGACAATGCCGCCTTTGGCAGTACCATCCATCTTCGTCAAGATGATTCCTGACAGCGTTGTACTTTCATTGAATACTTCAGCCTGTGCTAAACCATTCTGACCAGTGGTTGCATCCAGGACCAGCCACGTATTATGCGGTGCCCCTTCAATCTCACGGGTCGTAACACGATTCATCTTGGCAAGTTCATTCATCAGATTTGCTTTATTCTGCAGACGGCCTGCTGTATCACAGATCAGGATATCCGAATGATGTTCCTTTGCATAACGGCAGCCATCAACAATTGCTGCACTTGGATCACCATTCTCCAGACCTTTTACCGTTGGAACATCTAAACGGTTTCCCCATTCGGCTAATTGATCAATCGCACCGGCACGGAACGTATCTGCTGCAGTAAAGACAACACTCCTGCCTTCTGCTTTATACATGCTCGCAAGCTTTGCAGCTGTTGTCGTTTTACCAGAACCGTTGACCCCTTCCAAGAAGATGACCGTCGGTCCATTCTCGTTGAAGCAGATTGGTGCGTCCGGATACTCTTCATAGATCTCCTTCATGATTTCAATTAGAAGATTCATGGCCCACTTGAAGGAAATGGTTGGATAATCCAAAGCTCTCTCCTTCAGCTTTTCACAGATCAAATCTGCGGTATCAATCCCGACATCCCCTTCCAGAAGAATGATTGTCAGCTGTTCAAGGAATTCGTCAGAGATGCCATCGAAATCATCCGATAACGTACTGAGACGCTCCCCAAACTGCTGTCTGCTTTTTGCAAAGCCAGACAGGTACTGCGCTTTATCTTCCTTCTTCGAGAATTTTTCTTTTAATGCACTGAGGAAACTCATGCACTGACCTCAGCAGCACTTGGATCTGCCATTGCTACTGCTTCTTTCAGTTCAACCTTGAGCATCTGTGATACACCCTGATGCTGCATTGTGACACCATACAGGACATCTGCTTTTTCCATCGTACCCTGACGGTGGGTGACCACTAAGAACTGGGTATGATCTGTAAAGCGGTGCAGATATTCCGCAAACCGTTCGACGTTTCCTGGGTCCAATGCGGCTTCGACTTCATCCAAAATGACCAGCGGTACTGGCTTGACTTTCAGAATTGCAAACAGAACACATAAGGCAATCAAGGATTTCTCACCACCAGAGAACAGCATGTTGTTCTGTACTGCTTTTCCTGGAGGCTGTGCATCAATATCAATGCCTGTATTCAGTAAATCCGCTGGATCCTGCAGGACAAGTTTTGCCTTGCCGCCGCCATATAAGTTGCGGAAGATCTCATCAAACTCAACGTTGATCTTGTCGAACATATCCTTGAACTGCTTCTTCATGATGCCATCCATTTCATCGATGGCAGCTAAGATCTTATCTCTGCTCAAAGTCAGTTCTTCAATCTGTTTCTTATATGTCTCGTAACGTTCATTGATCTCTGTATACTGCTCTGGAGCTTCCATGTTGACGTTGCCAAGATGTTCAATATCAGCACGCAGCTGTGCAACTTCTTCTCTTGCATTCTCAATGGAATCCTCGGAAGTCTTTGTCTTCGCAAATTCATACGTCAGCTGATATTCGGATGCCAGTCTCTGCAGATCTGCTTCCATCTTTGTCTCTAAACGTCCCTGATCGATCTTGATTGCATTCTCGCCAGCTTCTGCCGCCGCAAGATCTTTTCTTGTCTGCCGCAGCTGTGCTTCTTTACGTTCCATATCACTATTCAAGGATAAACGTTCTTCACGCTTGGACTTGATCTCATTGGTGATTTCATCACGTCTGCTGTAAGCCTTATTCAAACGGATGACTAAGTCATCGTTATGTGCTTCCGTAGCATCGTCTTCGTTGACATTGTCCGGCTGTACTAATAACAGATCCGACTTCAGTTTTTCATACTTGGCCTGTTTTGCATCAACGACTGGTTCGAGGGCTGCGGCTGCATATCTCTTTTCCTGCAGTCCCTTTGCCGCATTTTCCCGTGCTTCTGTGACCGCATCGAACTCCTTGCGGGCTAAGGCAACGGTTGCGTTCTGTGCATCCAGCTGAGAAGCAACTTCATCGTATTCACGCTTCATTGTCACAACATTTGTATTGTGCTGTGTCTTACCACCGGTCATGGAACCGCCGCGGTGAATGACTTCACCATCGAGTGTAACAATCTTATACTGACGTTTTGTCAAAGCAGATAATTCATTTCCTGCTTCCATGTTCTCAACGACTGGTACATTGGAAAGCAGATTCTCAACTAATGGATTGAACTTCTCATCACACTTTACAAAGTCTGCCGCAACACCTAAGAAACCCTTTGTGTTCTGGCAGATGATCTCACTCTCTTTGTTCATGTAATGCGGTGTGCACACGGTTAAAGGCATGAATGTAGCACGGCCGCCTAAGTTCTTGTTCAAGAACCGGATCGCATCGCGGGCCGCTTCTTCATTGGTCGTGACGATATTGTTCATTGCGCCGCCTAAGGCTGTCGCAATGGCATCTTCATATCCATTTTCTACTTCAAAGATCTGTCCGGTCACACCGAGAATACCATTCAACGCATTCTGGTTATCCATGATGGAACGGATGCCCTGCTGGTTATTGAATGGGTTCTTCATCAAAGAATCCAAGACATTCTTTCGATTCTCTAAGGATCTAGCTTTATTCTGTGCAGCTTCATAGGCAGAAGACTTCTCAACGATATTCTGCGCCGCAATATTCAGCTTCTCACTGAACAGCTGGATCTCCGTATTCAGATCATCCAATCTTTGTTTCCGGTCATCGTATTCAATCTTTGCGGCTTCCAAAAGATCTTTTAATTCCTTTGCCTTCTGTTCATCGCTACCTGTTTCAACGATGTATTTCCGACGTTCATCCAACTCCGTCTTCCGCGCTTCTAACGCCTGAACATCGTTATAGTTGCCCATCAGTTCTTCCTGCAGTGTATTGATTTCACGGTCTAACTGCGAAATCTGTTTTCTTTGATCCTGAATCTTATTTTCTGAGATCTGAATGTTTGTATTGTACATTGTTGTCTTTGTTTCAATATCAAACAAAGTCTTCTTCGCAGATTCAATATCAATATTCAGCTGATCAATATCTTTGACCAGAACAGTGATTTCAATTTCTTCCAGCCGCTTTTTCTTTTCCCGATAGATTTCTGCTTTATGCGCCTGTCTCTTTAATGGCGATACCTGCTTTTCCAGCTCGTTTAAAATATCTGTCGAACGATCCAGATTCTCTTTGGTACGTTCCAGTTTCGACAGAGATTCCATCTTTCTCTTTTTGTATTTTGCGACACCAGCAGCTTCTTCAAAGATACCGCGGCGGTCAACTGGCTTTGCATCCGCAAAGGCAACGACATTACCCTGCGAAATAATGCTTAACGAATCTTTGCCAAGACCAGTATCTAAGAACAGATCCACAACATCACGCAGACGTACACTGTTGCGGTTGATCAAATACTCAGCATCCCCGGAATCACGGAACAAACGACGTGTGACTTCCAGCTCTTCTTTATCTGAATTTAAAATATGATTGGCATTATCAAAAATCAGTGTGACTTCGGCCATGTTGACCTTTTTCCGGTCAGCACTTCCGGCGAAGATGATATCATCCATCTTCTGTCCACGCATGGACTTCGCACTCTGTTCACCTAATACCCAGCGTACAGCATCCGCAATATTAGATTTACCGCACCCATTCGGACCAACGACCCCTGTTATCGGGTTATCAAAAGTTATGATTGTCTTATCTGCGAAGGACTTAAATCCCTGCATTTCTATTCTCTTAAGAAACATTGATTTCTCCTTAAATTCCGGCACTAATTATATCAAAAAAAACCACTTATTTAAAGGCTAAGTGGCTTATGAAACAACTTTCAAGCGTTCTTTTCTTTCAGAAGCGACACAATTTCTTCCAAGGCAACCAATTCATCACTCTTTTTCGGTGGTTCTGGTGCTTTTTCCGGCTTCTTAGTAAACCCTTTGAGACGGTTTACTGCCCGAACGATGCAGAACAGGACCAATGCCATCAGGATAAAGTTGATGACGGTGGAGATAAAGTTGCCGATGCCAAGAGTCACGCCTCCCGGCAGATTGATGACGACCTTACTGAAGTCTGTCTTGAAGGCAATGCCGATGATTGGGTTGATGATATCGGCGACCAATGAATCAATGATGGTCTTGAAAGCAGCACCAATGATAACGCCGATTGCCATATCCATGACATTTCCTTTTAAAGCAAATTCTCTAAATTCTCTCAAAAAATTTTTCATGCGTATTCCTTACCTTTCTTTGTATTCTTCTTTTGTACGAATGATCTGATATTCCCCATAACAATATGGATTGTCAAGGTGCTGCACTTCAGGTTCTAGTATCTCAGTCGTGCCATTATTCTGCAGCACTTCATAGGTCTCTTTCTGAATATCCTGCAGATAAACTGGGTGATTTGCCAGGAACCGGTCTTTGATATACATAACGGTACGGCGGCCATAAGTGAATTTGTAGAGATATGGTGTAAAGCCATACCGCTTTTCAAAAGCCTGCTTGGAAGTTTGAATGTTCTCATCACTCATTTCAGAGGAAACTATCATGCCGTCAATTCCCCCAAGCGTATAAAGGTATGCCATTGCATAACTGTTGGCAATGTTCAATGTCATACCGCCGATGCATGCATGGTGTGTACCGGCAAGATCACTGTAGCTGGAAAGGATACTGTTTGTCTGGGTCAATGCTTCCGTAAAATCCGGATGAACGACCGGCCGGATCTCATGGGTACCATAGCCGATTGGATAGACGCCCTGTCCTTCCAATGCAGGAATATTTTCTTCACTTGCGATCAGAACACGTTCCTTCGGCGCTTCTGGTTCTGTAAGAACGATTTGATATTCTTGTCTGCCCATTCGTTCATGGAGATTGCTGCGCATCTCGGCAAGTTTTTCCAAAGCATTCCGCCGCACTTCGTTGATAACGCTGACTGGCAGAAAGATTTCTCCTGCTTCCCCTGTTATTTTGGTAATCTCGAACGGCAGATTTCCAATCTTACGCAGTGATGTTTCAATTTTATCCTTTGTTAATGGCGATGTCTTTGCTGCTTGGACAAGCATTTCACTGGAAGCACTTGCTTCATGCATACCATCTAAGACTGTTAAAGTAAATGGCTGATCAACAGCAGCAGCGTAATGCATGGTGATTGGAATCCTCCGTGCTGGTGTTTCCATGGCAGTATCAATTTCTTTGATCAGTAATGCATCACTGGTCTTATGCAGCTTCTGACCAGGTCTTGGATTCGGTGCATCGTGGCAATCCAGCCAGACCGTAGCTCCAGCATCCGCATGATTCACCAAATTATCTTTGGCATCATAGATCTTCACTGCAGTCAATCCGGTATCCACCGGTGTATTGATAATGCGCAGACCATCATGCTGATACAGGGGAGCGCTTAATTTTACTTGAACTCTGCCATGACGGAACTGCAGGACCGTGCCAATCTCAACGCCTTGATGATTTGGCCGTATCTGGCTCATCCGATGCTTTACATCATCATGGAACAGATGACCAGTAGAGAATCCACGGTTGAACATTAATAATAATTCATGCAGACGTTTTGGCGATACAGTATAGGACTTCCCATCATAATACGCATCAATTGCTTCCCGGAAAGTTTTCGTTACAAGCCATACATATTCCGGCCGTTTCATACGTCCTTCAATTTTCAGAGAGGATACCCCTGCTTCAATCAATTCGGGCAGATGATCAATGACATTCAGATCTTTTGGCGAAAGCAGATATTCTCCTTCTTTCGCTTTCTTTCCATCTGCATCATATTTTAACCGACAGCATTGTGCACACATTCCCCGGTTTGCACTGCGGTTCTTTGTCACAGCACTCATCAGGCACTGCCCGCTGTAAGAGATACAGATTGCGCCATAGACGAACACTTCAATCGGGACACCTGTCGCACATGCCTGTTTCACCAATTCAATTGGCGTCTCTCTAGCTAAGACAACACGCTTCGCACCTTGCTGCTTCATGAAATTCACCCCAGCCAGGTCATGAATATGCATCTGTGTGCTGCAGTGGACATCAAGGTCAGGATAACACGTACGGACATAATGGAATAAGCCAAGATCCTGGATCAGCAGTCCATCGACATCATGATTATAAAGGAAGTCAACTTCCTTCATTGCGTTCTCTATCTCAGTTTCAAATAACATTGTATTGATCGTGACATAGATTTTTACATCACGGATATGACAATACGAAATGGCTTCACAGTACTCATCATGTGAAAAGTTTCCTGCAAATGCGCGTGCCGAAAAAGTCTGCAGGCCAAGGTAGACTGCATCACACCCTGCCGCTACAGCTGCTTTCAACGATTCCATATTTCCTGCTGGAGCCAGCAGTTCAATCTTTTCCTTCATTTAGTTTCTCCAAAATAATCTGATATGCATTGGTCAGTTCTACCATGCGCATGCGTGCATTCGCCGCACTGGTGCTCGGCAAAGCAATATGTTCCTGATCACATGTGACATACTTCTCGTAAAGATTGGAAGCTTTCGCCCCGGTCGTAAAGATGGTATGGATTTCTGTCTGATTGACCAGTCCCTGAATATCATTGGCTGTAACATCGCTGATGCTCGCATCCGAAGAGCCATGAATGCGGCAGGAATGAATGACATCCCATAAAGCAATCTGATGATCTAGACAGAACTGTTTTCGGTCATCAATCTTCGTATGAAATAATTCTTCCAGAACACGCCAGAAGCGATTCGTGGGATTGGCATAATAGAAGCTCTGCTGCCGTGAGACAACACTTGGAAAGGAACCGAGGATCAATATCCTGCTGTCATTGGCAGAGACTGCTGGAAATGGATGTACTAAGAATTCATCTTTTGTCATCATATTCCTTTGCCAGACCGCCTTCCGATGTCTCCTTTAATTCGATTGGAATCTGCTTTCCTGTATCATTCATCGTTTTCACGACCATGTCAAAGGAAATCAGATGCTTTCGGATGGAACTCATGTATTTTGACAACTGTGCACTTTCTACCGCCCGTAATACACCCATGGCATTGCGTTCGATACATGGAATCATGACGTATCCCATCACAGGATCACAAGTCAGGCCAAGATTATGTTCCATAGCAATCTCTGCGGCATATTCAATCTGGTTCTGTCCCATGCCCATTAGATATGCGCAGCTGGCTGCCGTCATTGATACTGCAGCACCTACTTCCGCCTGGCACCCACCGACTGCTCCGCTGATCGTCGCATTCGCTTTGATCAGATTGCCGAACAATCCACCAACCGCAATGGAATCAATGATTTCATCTTTCGGCAGCTGCATTACTTTGGCAACATAATACATGTAGGAAGCCATGACACCGCAGGCACCAAGTGTAGGTGCAGTGACACAGGTATCCCCTGCCGCATTCTCTTCACTGGCGGCATATGCAAATGCCATCAGTTTCAGATTTCTCTGATCATTCACATCCGCCTGGCATGCACTCATGTATAAATGTTTTGCACTGCGTTCCATATGCAGTTTGCCTGGAAGGATGCCTTCTGTATGCAGACCGCGTTCCACACAGTCAATCATAGCCTGCAGGATCTCGCCTAAATATTCTTTTAAATCTGGTTCATGTGCATAGATATAATCCGTTAAGGAAATCTGTTCTGCTTTACACAGTTCAAGGATTTCTTTTAAATTCGTTTCATTGTAAACTTCATCATTCCAATGCAGCGGACACTCTTTAATTTGTATGGAACCGCCGCCCAGTGAAAATACCGTCCACTGATGGATCCTTTCTTTTTTTTCATTCAGTGCTCTTAAATAGAATCCATTTGGAAAGTCTTCATTCCAATTCTGCGAGAAGATGACCGTTGTTTCTCCCGGCAATGTATCTTTGATGACTTCATCCGTACGATGTCCCTTCCCTGTAAAAGAAAGAGACCCAAAGAGTTCTGCTTCATAACAAGGAAAAGCACCGAATGTCTGCACAAAATAACGGCAGGCTCTTTCCGGTGCCAATGTATGAGATGAACTTGGTCCTTTGCCAATTTTATATAACTCTCTGATTGCCTGCATGTTTATCTCTTTCCATTCGTTAGTAAGAACTGTTCAAAGCCATCCTTTGGATCAATCGTTCCTGCTTTGATGCCTTGGTCCAGATCTGCGAGCTGGCTGAGATACGAAAGCAGTACTTTGGACGGCAGTCCATAACAGTCTTTTAAGCCAAACTTAACCGCCCATGGATTCGCGTGGAGACGTACTGCAATACTGTCTTCACTTAGACCGCTTTCATAAAGATACTTCATGTTGTATAAAGAACGGATCCGTCCAGCAATCATTAACATCATGGCAGTGTAGTCATAATTGAAGGAAAGCATTTCTTCCTTTGCCTGAATGACTTCACTCAGATTGCCTTGAATGAACATACTGGAGATTTTAAATGCATTGACGGTAGAATTCATCGGCACAATATGCTTGATATCTTCTTCATTCAAATCCTTTTCCCCATAAAGATCCATCTTTTCTAATGCATTATGAAGCTTCATGGTATCAATATCGATACGTTCCTTAAGAGCGGTCAATGCGTCTGCCGTTAAGTGATAGCCCTTCTTCTTGATCTGTTCATTCATATAGATATCAAAATCACGTTCATTCATCTGCGAAAAGTTCATGATCTTCACATCATATTTCTGCATTAACTTGTATTCCTTTTTCCGCGAATCCGCATCAAAGGCATCACAGTAAAAAATCAAGGATGTATCTTTGTTTTCTTCTTTTAAGTAATTCTCAAGCAGACTGATTTCCCCTTCTTTTTTCGCAGCTTCTTTTTCTTTTCTGCTTTTTACCGAAGCGGAATCTGTCTTTAAGACCTTTTCAGTGTCTTTGCCGGATTTTGATGTCAAAAAGTATGGATTCCTTACAATAACAGCTTTTTTGTTCTCTTCATCAAACAGCGAAAAAGAACCGCATTCAATCAGAGCAGCCTCTAACCGGAAGTTCTTCTTATCCGAGCCATCAAACGAAACGGTATGTTCCTTATCAATCTCGTTCTTTTCGAGAAGATCATTTAAGTTTTTTTCCATGCGGTAAATATCTTTACCGCTGTATAAATATACGCTCATCGTGCCCTTATTATACCAAGTTTACCGTCACTCGTAATCAGGAAATTCATTCCGGGTCCTGCGAGAATTGTAATATCACCAGTCTCTTTCGTATCAAAGTAAGAAATATGGCGTTTCAGCAGCTGTTGAATGGTCTCTGGGCTGGGATGATGATAGATCTGGTATGCACCACTGGAAATCAGCCCAATCTGCGGACGTACCGTATCAAGGAAACGGCTGCAGGAACCTGTATTCGAGCCATGGTGGCTCAATTTCAGTACATCACACTGCAGAGAATCATACTTTAGGGCAATAGCCTCTTCCGTTTGTTTGTCTGCATCTGCCATAAAAAGATATTTTAAACCATTCATCTGCATAGCTAAAACTATACTGCTTTCATTTTCATCATCATTTTGAATCGTATTGATATCATAAAAGACCATTTGATGACTGATGATTTCTTCCTGATAGGAAGTAACAATCTGTTTGGGATGGTATTGAGCAATGACTGCATCCATATTGCCAGCATGGTCATCATCCGAATGTGTTATGACGAGTGTATTCAATGTAGTGATTCCTTTACTGTGAAGATAATCATTTACAGCATTCCATTGGCTCGGCTTCCCTGTATCAATCAAGACATTCCCTTGGTTGAATGGTTCCCGGATCAAGATACTGTCACCTTGTCCAACATTGATCGTAGTAACCTCACTAAAAGGATGGAACAGACCCAAGTACTGAAACAGGAATAAAGCAGCAATCCAAATTTCCAATGCATGTTTCTTTGAAGAAAAGCAGCTGCAGATTAGACAGTACATCGGTAAACCAAGCCCCAGCAAGGAACCGTAGACCGTAAAGACATTCACCCAGGAATTCAATGCATTCAAGGCATCACAAAATTGGCCAAATGGGAGCCATGGCAGAAACAGCGTCAGAATTCCAATGCCCCATAAGATTCCCATGGCAAATAAGTTGATGGGATACAGCAGCATTTCTACTGGATTCATATGATGGAGAAAGATACTTTGGAGGCACAATATCAGGAAAAAGATTGTCTTCTTCCGCTTCTTTGTAATGAGAAAGGATAAGCGGTAGCACGCAGGAATCAGAAAACTGAGGCTCAAGAACGTCCCAGGATAAAGAAACAGTATGACCGTTAAACAGAACGATGTCTTCTGTGCAGTATTCCATTTCCATGAATGAACAAGCTTGAATAAAAGCGACTGTACCAGCAGCATCGGTGCATGATACACGACAATGAGAAGTATGGTCAGCAGTATCATGAGCCGATTGCGTTTTTTCTGTTCGATAAAGTATTTAAAAATTGCATTCCATAAAAGCAGCATGCCTGCATAACTGAAGCCATGATCATTTAAAAAGTCAGTTTCATTTTCTTTGGACGCAATATTCAAAAGAATATGGTCAAGCTGCTGCCTGACGGTGTCCTCTTCGATGGACGCGATTTTCTTCTGGATGATATGACGGATGGTAGGACGCTCATAAGCCAAAGTACAGTCATCCTGTGAAATACTATAGTACGCGCCCATATTGTGCGCCCAGCGGCCTGTATCAAAGCGAAAAATGCCTTTGCTTGGTACAATCTTTTCAAAACTGCCATGGATCTCATATTCGCCATCGATTGCTAAAGCATTATCGGTATAGACCAAGACCCGCTGTCTGCCCTCTGCCAGCACAGCATAATGATTCTTTACAGTCACTGCTTTACCATGGCTCATAATTGGATACGAGGTGCTGTAGCGCGGTACAGCCGAGCATAACAGCAGTCCCACAACCAGGATCCATGAATGATCTTTTGTACGCAGATACCAAAATACTGTGCATAACAAAAGACTGATTCCTAAGAAATATTGCCGGCACAGAGAAAACAGACAGAATACAAACAAGAAAAGAATTGGGTTCTCCGCCAGTCCCTTATAGGGTAATTTGATCTTTAAGCTTTTCAAACTTCGCATCGCCGATGCCATGGACTTGTTTTAGATCCTCCAAGGACTGAAACAGGCCTTTTTCGTTACGATAGGCAATGATCTTTTCGGCTGTCCCTTCCCCAATTCCCGGTAAAGTGCTCAATTCTTCTATCGTGCCATGATTAATGGATACCTTTACAGCCTCGCTCTCTGCTTTTTTTACCGGTATCTTAATGTAATCTTTGTCTTTCAAAATCGTCATTGGATTGATGCCGCTGAGATCTGCATTGGCAAGTGGTACTGCCTGGTTCAAGGCATCCTGTTCACAGGCATATTTTTCTAACCGGACATACCCTGGATTCTGTACTGCTCCTTCAACAAACACTTTGATATTCTTGCTTTGTGCCTCTTCTAGATTGATTGGTTTCAGATCAATCAGGCCCGCTGCTAAAAACAGCAGAACGACGAGAATCAAACGTTTCATAGACAACCTCCTGCACCTATATATGCAGTACGCAGTCTCTTTCGCAAAAAAAATCTCAGATTTCTCTGAGATTACTTGATATCGATGATAACAACTTTGTAAGGCTTCTTTGTGTTGACTTCGACTTCCTGGCCAACTTTGGAATCCAGGATTGCCTGTGCCAATGGAGTTTCATTGGAGACCTTGCCATTTAACGGATCTGCTTCAGTCGAACCAACGATGGTATACTGTGCCTTTTCCTTGGTATCTAAGAACTCCAGTTCAACGGTCGAACCGATATGAACGGATTTCTTGCCGCTCTTCTTTGTATTGATGATCTCATAGTGTCCAGGCTGCAGCATATTTTCCAATTCTGCGATTCTGGATTCTACTTCGGACTGCTTTTCTCTTGCGGCATCATAATCCGCGTTCTCGGAAAGGTCACCTTGGGAACGAGCTTCGGCAAGTTCTGCCTTGACTTCTTCTCTTACGACATGGACAAGATTGTTATATTCATCCTGTAACTTCTTCAGACCCTCTTCGGTTACATATAATACATTGCTTTCTGACATTGTTATTTACTCCTTTACGTTGCCAATTATATCATTGTGTGGTTAATGATGCTACTGATTTTTGTTGTCAAAAGGTCAATTGCGACCTTATTTTCGCCGCCTTCCGGGATAATAATATCGGCATATCTCTTCGAAGGCTCAATAAAGGACTCATGCATTGGCCGTACGGTATTCGTATACTGCGTAATGACAGAATCCATGGTGCGTCCTCTTTCCTTGACATCTCTCAATAAACGGCGGATAAAACGGATATCCGCAGCGGTATCCACAAATACTTTTACATCCAGGATATCGCGGATATTTGGGTCTTCCAGGACAAACAATCCTTCCAGGATCAGCACATCACATGGGTAACAGATTTCAGTGATATCGCTTCGAGTGTGATTAACGAAGTCATAGGTCGGCTTATCAATGGTCTTGCCGTTCATCAAATCGTGAATCTGGGACAATAAGAGCTCATTGTCGAAGGCATCCGGATGGTCATAGTTCGTCTTGACTCTTTCTTCCATCGGTAAATCAGACTGATTCTTGTAATAATCATCCTGACGTATGATCAATACCGATGTCACATCCGAATAGGTCTCCTTGATGTGGCGTGAAATCGATGTCTTTCCAGACGCTGTTCCTCCCGCAATTCCGATGATCAATGGCTTACTCATTTGTTTGTAATCTCCTTCTCTACTGATTTTATGAATGTTCCGTTCTTGTCATAAGATAAGACGTACCAGAATGTATGATGATCTCCCTGCAGCAGACGTTTTAAGAAGATCTTATCGCCTTCCCACAAGTCAAGCGATAATATATCACTCTCATCCACCCACTGCAACGTTCCTTCGTCACATTCTTTCATTTCGCCAGAGAATCGTTCAATCGTATACACATAGATCTTCTCCGGTTCTGCATCTTCATATTCAAAGGATACAATTCCACGTAATTCCAGTTGTTCTGCATTCAATCCCGTTTCTTCTTTGATCTCACGGGACATGCACTGCAGCATACTTTCGCCTGGTTCCAGCTTGCCGCCAATGCCAATCCATTTTCCTGCATTCAGATCATTCTGCTTCTTGTTGCGGTACAGCATCAGCCAGCGATGATCCTGGATCAAATATCCACACGATGTCTCTTTCATCAGTTGTTTGGATGATCGGCAATATTCTGCAGATGCTGTTCATACGTAGATGCATAGTAAACCTTGCCGGTCTTGACCTCTGCCATAAAGTACAGGTAATTGGTATCGTTTGGATTTAATACCGCATTCAATGCTGCTTCGCCCGCATTTTCAATTGCACCTGGCGGCAGTCCTGTATTCTTATAGGTATTGTATGGAGAATCGAAATCACTGTTGAATTCACATGCCTGCCAGTTGTCTGCCTGCTTATCAAAGTCAATTGCATAACATACGGTGACAGAAGACTGCAGAGCCATATTGATATTTAAACGATTGTAGAAGACCGAAGCAATATTCTTTAAAGTCTCTTCATCTCCGCCGCCTTCATACTGCACGATGGAAGCCAGCGTATAGATTTCATGAACAGAAAGCTTGCTGTTCTTGATTGCCGTTTCATTCTTCTGATAGACCGCTAACGTCTGATCTAAAATCTTTTCCGTAATCTCTTCCGCGGTGGTCTCTTTATCTACGATATACGTATCCGGTGCTAAGTAGCCTTCCAGATAGATGCGTACATTGCTGTTGAACATCTCATCTGTCAAGAACGGATACTTGCTCATCTCAGACTTGATCCATGTTTCATTGGACCATAAGGCAAGCAGTTCATCCGAAGTGACATTCGTATTCTTCGCAAACTTTGCTGCCGCATCTTTTGCCCAGTCACCTTCAATAATGGTGACCTTTGCAGAATTGGCATCAATCGAAGCACTGTCATTTAATGTCGTAAAGATCTGATCCAAGGTCCAGCTCTTATCTAAAGTGAAATCTCCCGCTTTAAAGTTGGACAAGTCGTTGATCTTTACATAATAGTAAGCAAGTGTACCGTCTTTAACGATGCCCTGCGATGCTAAATTCTGGCAGATCTGCTTTGAAGAAGTATTCTCAGCAATCGTAAAGGATACTGTTTCACTATTCGACTGTACCGGCTGCAGTGCATTGCGAATATGCAATACAACTCCGCCGATGATCAATAAGAAAAGAATCACGATTAAAAGAATGATTCTTCCCCATCTTGGTTTCTTTTTTCTTTTTCTTTTCGGCGCCTGTGGGATGACTTCCGTCTGTTCGGTATCAGCGATATCAGCTTCACTCATCGTCGGCTTCCTCATCCATAAATGCACCTAAGACTTCCTGGCACATATCCCATTCCTTTTCGTCTGTGACTTCATTCATATTTCCATCTTCATCATACTTATAGGCATAGACGTTATCTTCGGGATCCTGTGGATCCTGGAACAGGACAAAACTCTGTCCGCTCTCATCATCAAAAGTAAGGATGATCTCTACTTCTCTTTCCTGACCGCTTTCGTCAGTAATTGTCATGCGATTGCTTTCTTCCATATTTTTTCTCCTAAACAAAAGGCGTATTTCAGCGCCTTTATTTGACTTGTGTATCCAAATAGCGCTGTAAGATAGCTACTGCTGCCAATTGGTCAATCTTCTTTTTTCGATGCTTGCGGGATATATCAAAGTCCAATAGGACCGCTTCCGATTCCTGGGTCGTATTTCTCTCATCCTGCAGAAATACCGGAATCCCCGCTTCCTTTTCCAGCTGTTTGCCAAATTCCATGCAGATCTGCGCCCGTTCTGCCGCATCTCCATTTTCCAGCAAAGGAAGTCCTAATACAATTTGATCCGGTCTGCGTTCGGCAATGAACTCTAAGATTTGATCTAATGCCGAATCGTAATCGTCTGGCTGAAAACGAATTGTTTTCACTGTACCAGCAATAAAACCAGTATCACTCCAGCTGACCCCGCAGGTTACACTGCCCAGGTCCAGTCCGAGGTACTTTGTCATTGCTTATGTTCCTCAAGATAGAAACGTACCAACTCTTCAATGATCTCATGACGTTCTACCGACTGAATGATGCTTCTTGCATTGTTGTGTGAAGAAATATAGGCAGGATCGTTGGAAATCAGATATCCGGCCAGCTGATTAATGGCATTGTATCCACGTTCATTTAACGCCGTTTCTACATGCTTTAATACTTCGTGTATGTTCTCTCTTCTGACTTCTTCCGCATTGAAGCTTACGGTCTCTGTCGCATCGTGATTTGTATTCATATCCATATCTCTATACCTCGTTTCTTGATACATTTATTTTATGCCTAAGCGCTGAAATTGTATAGAATAAAGCGCTGTTTTTCCAAAAGAAAGAGAGCGAAATGCTCTCTTTGATTTATTGTGCAATCAATGCCTTTGCAGCAGCTAAAGCTTCATCGATCTTCGCAACATCTTTTCCGCCGGCCTGAGCCATATCCGGACGTCCGCCGCCATTGCCGCCGCACAACTGTGCAGCTGCCTTAACAATATCGCCGGCTTTCTTGCCCTTGGCAATTGCTTCCTTCGAAGCGGCGCAGACAAACGTTACTGTACCATTTGTTTCATTGGCAACCAGGACAACACTTTCACTGATCTTATTGCGTAAAGTCTCAGCATAATTCTTGAGACCGCCATTCTCAGCATCCTTCAGCTTTACAATCAAGACATTCAGACCGTTGATCTGTTCTGCCTGATCTGCCGTAGAATCAGCTTCAGCGCTCATCGCCTTCTGCTGTGCTTCATTGACCTGCTTCTTCAGTTCTGCATTCTCTTCCATTAACTTCTGGATCCGTTCCTGCAGACCTTCCCAGTTCTTCATCTTCAATAAAGCAGCCGTATCATTCAGATACTCTTCTTCCTTCTTGAAGGAGCCATAGGACTTCATCTTTGTTTCACAGGTAATACGGCGGATGCCAGAGCCAACAGATTCTTCGGAAACAATCCGGAAGGATCCCAGATCTCCTGTATTGGACGCATGTGTACCACCGCAAAATTCCTTGGAGAACTCTCCCATCGAAACGACGCGGACAAACTCCCCATATTTTTCATCGAACAGTGCAGTTGCGCCTGTCTTCTTCGCATCTTCGATATTCAATACTTCGGTCGTGATTGGCAGATCTTTGTTGATCTGTTCATTGACAATCTTTTCGACTTCTTTTAACTGCACATCGCTTGGCTTTTCAAAATGTGTGAAGTCAAAGCGTCCATATTCTGGACAGTTATAAGAACCTGCCTGAGCAATATGATTTCCTAAGACCTGACGCAGAGCTGCCTGCAGCAGATGCAGTGAAGAGTGGTTGGCCCTTGTCATCTGTCTGTTTTCATAGTTGTATTCTCCTTCCAGGACATCACCAACATGCAGTGTCCCTTCCAGATTTTCAATATGATGTAAAGGCTGCTTATGCGGTGCCTTCTGGACATCTGTCACATCACAGTTAAAGGTATCATTCCATAACTTACCAGTATCCGCACACTGACCGCCGCTCTCCGCATAGAAGCATGTCTCAGAAAGAATGACATCTCCTTCTTCGGTCAATTCATCGACTTTGACACCATCCTTGAACAGGCCAATGACCTTGCCCTTGGAATGCGAATCGGTATAACCGGTGAACTTGGATTCTTCTGTAAAGTCCATCAGATCCTTGGACTGACCATGCATGGACTGTCTGTTTCCACGGGCAGCTCTAGCACGTTCTTTCTGTGCCTGCATTTCCTTTTCAAAACCATCCGCATCAATCGTATAGCCTGCTTCCTGTGCTATTTCTTCCGTCAATTCTCTTGGATAGCCATAGGTATCATAGAGTTTAAAGACAACTTCACCTGGCAGCTGCTTTGTATCTTCATGTGCCTTTAAGGCATCATTCAGCAGTTCTTCGCCATTTGCCAATGTCTTATGGAAGGATTCTTCTTCGTTCTTGACTAACTGCGAGATCAAAGCGACCTTCTCTTCGACATATGGATAGTAGTCCTTCATATTATCCGCAACGACCTGGACTAAGTTGTACATGAAGCTTCCTTCAATGCCAAGCTTAATACCATAGCGGACAGCTCTTCTTAAGACTCTTCTTAAGACATAGCCTCTGCCTTCATTCGAGAACATTGCACCATCCGCAATGGCAAACGTTACTGTACGGATATGGTCGGCAATGACACGGTAGGCCATCTTATATTCAGGTTCATCGTAAGAATGCTTTGCGTACTTCTCGGTTGCGTGAATGATCGGCAGGAACAAGTCTGTATCAAAGTTTGTTTCCCCATCCTGGATCATGCATACAAGACGCTCTAAGCCCATACCAGTATCAATATTCTTCTGCGGCAGTTCCTTATACTGTGTTCTTGGCATTTCACCAGGTCTGCAGTCATACTGTGAAAAGACAATATTCCAGAGCTCGACATAACGGTCGTTCTCCATGTCTTCGAAGAACAGCTTTTCACCGATATGGTTTGGATCATACTTTTCGCCGCGGTCATAATACAATTCCGTATCTGGTCCGCCTGGTCCTCTGCCAATCTCCCAGAAGTTATCATCGGACTTATGAATATGGGATGGGATCATACCGACCTTCACCCAAAGATCATACGCTTCGGTATCATCTGGATAGACCGTAACATACAGTCTCTTTGGATCAAATCCGATCCATTCTGGGCTGGTCAAGAATTCCCATGCCCAAGGGATGACTTCTTTCTTGAAGTAGTCACCAATGGAGAAGTTGCCAAGCATTTCAAAGAATGTATGATGACGTGCGGTCTTGCCTACATTCTCGATATCGTTGGTACGAATGGATTTCTGTGCATTACAGATCCGGTTGCATGCAGGCTTCTCGGTACCGTCAAAATACTTCTTTAATGCGGATACCCCTGCATTGATCCATAACAATGTTGGATCGTTGTGCGGAATCAAGCTTGCGCCTGGTTCGATCATACTGCCCTTGGACTTAAAGAAGTCTAAGAACATCTGACGTACTTGATTTCCTGTGAGCTGCTTTTCTGCCATATATTAGCCTCCTGATAAAATAAAAACGTTCCTGAAATCAACAGGAACGTAGAAACGCGGTACCATCCTGATTCATGTCATAAAGACATGCACCTTAATTACCCTTAACGCGGGAATACGTTGCGTATTAAGCACTCTATGAAGAAGCTTCGAAGCCTTTCCCTGATAGACTTTCACCAGCCGTCTATTCTCTACTGCAGATCCAGGATCCTACTTATCTTCAATTTGATTTCCTTGACTATTCTAGCACAAAAGATGTGCTTTCCAAACCACTTATTTATGGAAAAGATGTTTCATTTTCGTAATCCGGTCAATCTTCTTCATCATGACAGGATCACAGACGAGCTTGAATTCGCCCAGCAGTTCAATCGGCCGTCCGCCAAGACGCCGTTTGAATTCAAAGACGCCGTAGTCATTCGCACTCTCATCAAAGATACCGGAAGTACCCGTAAAGTTATACCGATGGCATCCTCTGCGCTTGGCTTCCATGATGGCGTTGTACTGAATAAAGTATGGTCCATTGTACTTCCGGAACTGATCATAGCTTCCCGAGGCAATATAATACATTTCCCCATCATAGATGACAAAGTATGCGCCGGACAGGATGATGATCTTACCATATTCTGCTTCCAGAGCATTGGTCTCATCTTCTCTTGCCTGAATCTGATCCAGCAGTTCCAGCTGTGCTTTTTTGCGATTGGTCGCTTTGGTGCCGCCTGGTGTCTCTTTCAGCAATTCTTCAATCTTTTCCAGTTCAGCATTGACCTGCGCCCGCTCTTTATCGATGCTGGCATGAAAATTGTCCATATCCAGGTAGGAAACAATGACCTTGGCATTCTCTTTGGAGAAAGCTTTGATCTGCCGCTGATAAGCAGACTCTCCGAGATCTTGGAAGTGTCTTTTTTCACTGGTGAATTCCATCAGTTTCATGAATTCTTCTAAATGATCTGGATCCAGTTCTTTGATCTGGACACCGAGTTTCTCTGCCCGTTTGATATTCCGGCGGGTATGCGGGTCAAAGTCATCGATCAGCTGTTCTTCGGTCTTATTGTCAAGATCCAGCACGACCATGTAACGGACCTGCGAATCTCCCTTGAGTTCCCCTCTTGTAAAGCCCTGATGCTGATAGCCAAGAGAAACCAGAAAATCCACCATTGCCCGATGATTAAAGCCGTCCGGGACAACATTGCCATCCTGATCCAGCTGCTGATATTCTACATACGGATCCATCCGCAGATACGCCATGCCATGCTGGCTGAGATATTTCTTCAGTTCCTCCGTAAAGAAACTGGTCAATTCATGATTGTTAAAATCGCAGAGAATTCCTCTTTGCGCATATCCATAATGGAATTTCCGATACACTGGTACGGCACTGAAGCCTGCCGCTGCCAGCACCCTGCCGTCATCATCCTTGACGCCAACATAATACGTATCCCAATGATCCTGTTTCTTCAGTTCAATCATCTTTGAACTGTTCAGATAGTATCTGCCGGCAGCCTGTGTCGCAAATTCTTCATATTCATTGATACTGAGTTCCGTAAATTTCATGCATACTCCTTCCAAACAAAACAACGCAATTATTATACTTCAATTACTAAGAATTGGCACTTTCCGTCATTCTAAGCCAGGTTTCATCGCTTTTTGAATGCGTGTCAGCAAGGTCGTCTTCCGAGGATGATAGTCAATCGTCTCAATGCCGCGCTCAAATGTCTTTTCATCTCCCAGCATGACCAGAGCTTTCTTTGCCCGTGTCACAGCAGTATAGATCAGTTTCTTCTGCAGCATACGACCATGAGCATGTGCAAACGGCATGATGACAATCGGGTATTCTGATCCCTGGGACTTATGGATACTGATACAGTAGGCAAGCGTAATCACTTGGTACGCATCCTGACCGTATTCCACGAAGTTTCCCTGAAAATCTACGACAAGGGTCGGCTTATGGGATTCACTTTCACTGGCATCTACAATCTCGACCAAGATGCCAATATCGCCATTATAGACATCATCATCCGGCTGATTCTTCAGCTGCAGGATCTTATCTCCTTCGCGGAATGTCATATAGCCGACTTTGATTTCCTTTTTATTCCCAGCAGCTGGATTGAAGTATTCCTGCAGAGCATTGTTCAACACATCAATTCCCGCACTGCCTTTATACATCGGTGAAACAACCTGGATATCTTCAATCGAATACCCTTTTTCAATGGCACCATTGACTACATTCAGAACATTTTTCTTGATCTCATATTCACTGCATGGGAAGAAGGCAACATCATTGTTGTACTCTTCCAGATTCACATTTCCTTCATTGATCGCATGCGCCAGTGCAATGACATCGGAACCTGACTTTTGACGATAAATATGATTCAGGCGGATGACCGGGAACTGTTCACACCCAATCAGATCACGTAAGACTGACCCTGGTCCCACAGATGGCAGCTGATCTTCATCCCCAATGATACAGATCTTTTTCACATTGTGGGATGCCCGTAAAAGATTGCTGAAAAGATATGCATCGACCATTGAGAACTCATCGACAATCAATAGATCTGCTTCAATCGGGTTCTCTTCATTCCGCGCAAAAAGATTGGATTCTAAGTCCCACTGCAGCAGGCTATGGATGGTTGCGGAAGAAGAACCGGTCAATTCTGCAAGACGTTTTGCGGCTCTGCCCGTTGGAGCAACACAGACAACCGTAGACGATGGATACAGCAGATGGAACAATGTTACCATTGCCCGAACGACCGTTGTTTTCCCAGTACCCGGTCCACCTGTCATGATGGTCACGGGCTCTTGAAAGAGCGCATCGATTGCCTGTACCTGCGCTGGATCATAAGAAATCTGTACATCCTTCTCCATTGCTTCGAGGTATTGATGTACATACGTTTCTTCACATGGTTCCAGTTCACTGTAGGGAAACTGGGATAAAAAATTAGCGATATACGTTTCGCTGTCATACTGCGATACGGGGTAAATACGATCCTCTTCCTGAATCAAGGAACGCTTCAGTATTGCTTCCTGTAGCAGTTCATTGAAGTCCCCCATTCCGTTGGTCTTCTTCAGGAACCGTTCTTCCAAGGCTTCCAAGCGTACATAGCTGTCGCCATTGACCATACATAAATCCATTGTCAACGCGACTAAGTATGCATACAGTCTGCGTTCATCATCTTTGGCAAAACCTAAGGACATCGCTATCTTATCTGCCGTCGCAAAACCAAACCCGTCACATTCTTCAATGACACGATATGGATTCTCTTTGACTTTCTGTAAAGCATCTTTACCATACGTCTGATTCAAGCGGACCAGGTTGCGGATGCCGATGCCATGGACATTTAAAAAGCGTACCAGTTCTTCCAGTCCTTCATTTTCCTTTGTCAGTCCATCATGGATCGATTGGATATGTTTTGGCGTCAGTTTCGGCACCGTCTTCAAGATTTCTTCATCTTCCTTGATGCGGGCAAGACAGTCTTCTCCCAAGGTATCTACGATCCGTTCTGCCGTTTTATGGCCAATGCCTTCGAACTGGATGCTGGAAAGATAGCGGATCACCGATTCTTTATCATTCGGCAGCGGCTTCTCATAGGTCTCAATCTGGAACTGCATGCCGTACTTCGGATGCTCAATATATTTGCCATAAATATTGTATAGGATATCCACCTGTACATCTGGCAGCATTCCAGTCACAGTGATCTGCTTTTCCAGATCATCGTTAATCAGAAACTTTCCGACCGTATAAAAAGAAGCCTCATTGTGATAGAGGATATATGTAAACTTGCCATTGAGTTTCACTACATTCTCTTCCACATTTGCTCCTTTCTTAAAGCATGGTCAATACACCGAACAGATTGAATAATGCATGGACAATAATGGATGTCCAGATAGAATCACTTCTGCCAAAAACATAGGACAGCACCACACCGCACATACCGTAATCAATGATATATAAAACATTGGTCCAGTTGCCCATCGACACCGAAGCACCAATATGCAGAAGGCCAAAGATCAGACCGGATAAAAGTGCTCCTGCAAGCATGCCCCATTTCTGGCCGATGGGATGATAAATGCATCCCCGGAAGACAATTTCTTCTACAAACGGTGCAATCATCAGTGATAAAAACAAGAAACCAATTTTATTAAAACCCATCATTGTTTCATTATTGACTTGATTCTCGGCTTCACTTAAGTGCAATGGACCAGCAATACATAAACTAAATAGAATGGTCACTGCAAGCAGCGCAAGGAATCCATAGACAATGATGCGTAAAGAACGCTGCTCTTTCTGCAGGAATATTTGCCATTGTTTGCTCAGCCAGTCGTTAAGAAGATACACAAAAAAGACAAGCATAAATGCATTTGCCAGCGCATCTGACAAGATCAGTCCTGTCGAACCGAATTTCGTATAGACAGCGCCTTCAATCAACAGCTGAAAGACAAAAAGATATCCAACAAAGTAAGTCAGCAGCAGTGCAATGCGCTTCTTTTTCGAGATGACTTCATTGACCATCTGCTTCTCTCTGAATACTTTCTAAGAGATTGTTCCCCTTCCGATATACCGTTTCAATCTTGCCGCCGCAGATGACAACATCATGATCATAAATGACCGCTTCCTGCCCTGGCGTCACGGAACGGATCAATTCTGGATAGGAACAAGTCAAAGTACCATCTTCATTGACGGTGACTTCAACATCATTGTCCTGTTGACGATAACGGAATTTCGCATGTGCCTGCAATGGGAATGTACGGTCTGCCAGCCAATTGACACCGGTGACCAAACAGCTGTCAGAATACAGCCAGTCCTGATGTTCCTCATCGGTAACATACAGTTCATTCTTTTCAACATTTTTGCCAATGACATAGAACGGTCCAATGCCGCCAATGTCCAAGCCCTTGCGCTGACCAACCGTGTAATAAAGAACACCCTGGTGTTCCCCAACAACCTGATGATTGGCAACGTTAATGATCTTACCTGGCTTCATCGGCAGATAATTGCTTAAGAATTCACGGAAATGACGTTCCCCAATAAAGCAGATACCAGTGCTGTCCTTCTTTTTCGCAATGGAAAGATCCAGTTCCGCCGCAATCCTGCGTACTTCTGGCTTTTCAATATTTCCGAGTGGAAACATGATATGGTCTAAGACTTCCCGGTGGATCTCCGTCAGGAAATATGACTGATCCTTATTGCGGTCATCCGCCTTCATTAAGACCGGTCTGCCGTTCTCTTCCCCCATCTTTGCATAGTGACCTGTTGCCAAAGTGTCAAAGCCCTTTGACTGGGCAAATTTCACAAAGGAATCAAACTTGATATACCGGTTGCATAGAATATCTGGATTTGGTGTTCTGCCATGTTTGTATTCCTCTAAGAATACCTTAAAGACATCATCCCAGTACTCCTTAATGAAATCGATACGAAGCAGCGGCAGTCCTAACTTATCCGCAACGGATTTTGCGTCATTGTAATCTTGTTCCTGTGGACATACGGCATCATCAATGGTCGGATTTCCGGCAAAATCATCATTTGCCATGGAATCCCAGTTCCGCATAAAAGCGCAGGTCACATCATACCCCTGCTCCTTTAATATATACGCAGCAATTGCGGAATCTACCCCGCCAGACAGCCCAACTAATATTTTCTTTTTCATAGCAGTATCTATTATACCCGAATAATGAAAAAAGAAAGCATTAAGCTTCCTTTTCCATACCTTCCTTGTGCACCTGTCCGCAAGCCTTGAAATTAGGGCAGTCTTCCGAACAATTATCCGATGCCAGTGCCCGAAGTTCCTTCGGTACAAAGACACCAATTTCTTCCTCATCATAACCGACCTGGAAACTCTTCTCATTAATAATGATTGGTCTCTTCAATACACTTGGGTTCTTCTTGATGAACTGAATTAGTTCATCGGTCTTCATCGAATCGATATCGACGCCGGATTCCTGAATGATCTTTGATCTCTTTGAGATAATATCATCCGATCCATTTTCACTCCGCATCAGTAAATGCTTGATTTCGTTATCGTTCAGCAGTGTCTTAAAGATGTTCTTCTCAACATATTTCAGATCACGATCCTTCAGCCACTGTTTGACTTTTCGACAGCTTGCACATCCCGGGGATGTATATACAACGATCATATATTTTCCTCCTGCTTTGTATTATATCATGTTCGTCAATAGTTCATACTTGTTGAAATTCCTTGGAAAACATCTTAGAATAACAGCAGTAATTGGCAGGTGCGAAGTACCTTAGTTGTTTCTAGAGAGATGGTGGCTGGTGGAAACCATTGACAGAAAGGTACGGGTTGGAGCCTGCGTAGCCATTACCCGGGCAGTCCGTTATCCTGAAAAGCGATTCTCTGATCAGAGAATAAGTCGGGTGGTACCGCGCATGAAATGTCTCTTTGCGTCCCTTCATTAGGAAAGGGACGTTTTTATTTAGGAGGAATTACTATGAAAAGAATGTTATCTGGAATCAAGCCTACCGGTCAGCTTCATTTAGGAAATTACATTGGTGCCCTGCGTCATTTTGTCGAGTATCAGGATGAATATGAAGTATTCGCCTTCATTGCCAATCTGCACTGCATCACTGTGCCGCAGGATCCAAAAGAATTGAAGAAGAACCTGAGAGACTGTGTCGCTCTGTATCTTGCCTGCGGCTTAGACCCAAAGAAAGCGACCATCTTCCTGCAGACAGATGTCATGGAACATGCTCAGCTCGGCTATATCATGAACTGTCATACATATATGGGAGAATTGAACCGGATGACCCAGTTCAAGGATAAGCAGGCCAAGGGAGAGACCAATCTCTCTGGTGGACTGTATACCTACCCTGCTTTGATGGCAGCAGATATCCTGCTGTATTCTCCAGACTATGTCCCGGTTGGTGAAGACCAGAAGCAGCATGTTGAGCTGACAAGAGATGTTGCCCTGCGGATGAACCACCGCTATGGTGAATTATTCAAGGTCCCAGAACCATTGGTTGCCAAGGTCGGCGCACGCATTATGTCCCTTTCTGATCCAACAAAGAAGATGTCTAAATCTGATGAAACAAACAAAGGATGCATCTATCTCTTAGATGATCTTAAAACAGCTCGGAAAAAGGTCATGAGTGCCGTTACCGATAATCTGGCGCATGTACACTTTGACCCTGTCAATCAGCCAGGTGTTTCCAACCTGATGCAGATCTACTCTTCCCTGAATGGTGAAAAACCATTTGATGAGATAGAAAAGGAATTTGAAGGCAAAGGCTATGGAGACTTTAAAAAGGCAGTTGCGGACAGTGTCTGCAGCCTGCTGGAAGAGATCCAGGCAAAATACAATGAGATCCAGACTTCTGGCATCATCGAGACAACGCTGAAAGACGGTGCTGCTAAGGCAAGTGCAATTGCCAAAGTCGAACTGGAAAAAGTCCAGAATGCCATCGGTATGGAAATTTCCGAGAAGTAAACAAACAAAAAAACGGCTCAGCCGTTTTTTATATGTGCAGCATGCTTGTCGCAATTGTAAAGTAGATCAGCAGTGATAAGGCATCAATGATGGTCGTTAAGACTGGAGATGCGACCACGGCAGGATCTAAGCCGATGCGGTTGACGACCAGAACTAAGGTGCTGGCGATCAGTTTGGAGAAGAAGACTGCACAGATGACGGTCAAGCATACGACCATGGCAACCTGTGAAGTGACGCCGTCAAAGAAGACACACTTCAGGAAGATAGCAGCCGCTAAAGTAATGCCGCATAACACACCGACACGCAGTTCCTTCCAGATGACTCTTAAGAAGTCGGAGAAATGAATTTCTTCCAAAGAAACACCACGGACCACTTCAACAGATGCCTGACTGCCGGCATTGCCGCCGGTATCCATCAGCATTGGTATATATGCCGTCAAAATGACGACCTTGCTCAGAGCATCTTCAAATCCAGTGATGATCTTACCCGTAAAGGTTGCCGAAATCATTAACAATAACAGCCATGGGATCCGCTTCTTCCATGTCTCAAAGACACTCGTCTTTAAGTATGGCTTGTCGGATGGAATGATGGCATTCATCTTATCAATATCTTCGGTCGCTTCCTGTTCCATGATATCCATGACATCATCGACTGTAATAATACCGACCATACGGTTCTCTGTATCAACGACCGGCAAGGCAGTAAAGTCATATTTTTTAAAGATCTGTGCAACATGTTCCTGATCGGTTGAAGTTGTACAGGAGACAACATCTTCATGCATGATGTCGCCAATCTTATCATCGCAATTATTCAAGATCAGATAACGCAATGCAACCGTACCGACCAGCTTCCGGGTATCGCTCAGTACATAACAGATATTGATTGTCTCAGAATCCATGCCGACTTTGCGCAGTTTATTCATCGCATCATTGACTGTCATATCTGTCTTTAAATCAACAAATTCAACGGTCATGATGGATCCGGCCGAATCATCCGGGTACTGTAAAAGATGATTGATATCTTTCCGGGTATCCGGTCTTGCATTGGCAAGGATCCGTTTTACGACATTGGCCGGCATTTCTTCCAGCAGGTCTGCCGCATCATCCGAATACAGGTTATCAATCACAATGCCTGCTTCCTTCTCTGATAATGATGTAATGATATACTGCTGGGAATCACTCTCCAGCTGTGAAAACACATCGGATGCTAAATCCTTTGGGAAAAGACGGAACATTTTTAACATGTCCTCATCTTCCATTTCCTCCATGATGACCGCAAGATCACTTTCATTCATGTTCTGTGCCATACCACGGAGAGCAGTAAATTTCTTTTCTTTTAAAAGTACTCTAAAAGTCTCTAGAGCCTTTTCATCCTTTTCTTCCATCGTAATTCTCCTTTGGGATGTTTCTTAATGTTTTTAACGCCGCACAATCGCGGGCCGCTGATTTGGCACAAATTACCAGTGTCACTCATTAAGAACCACCTCCTTTCAAATTACGAAACCTACTTTATCATAAAGATATTCTATGATTGATGCAATGAAAACATTTATAAAACCGCTTTAATCAAGCGGTTTCTGATAGTAATTTCCAACGACACGGTCAACACTGTTCACCGTGATAAAGGCATGCGGATCAACTGTCTGGACTGTTTCAATGACATCCCGCAGCTGATATGTATTGATGGTGATCAGCA
>Ga0183101_1000278_pt3 | contig 31964 bp, 39 predicted proteins | sample Biomet3_FD_127790 | JGI IMG/M metagenome (GOLD analysis project Ga0183101, IMG submission 127790) | Microbial communities from bioreactor (seeded with sewage sludge) at LBNL, California, USA - Biofuel metagenome 3 | ecosystem: Engineered > Bioreactor > Anaerobic > Unclassified ...
AAATAATACTTTTATATATTTTATCAAAAGTATTACTTTATAATAATAGACTAATATTAAAGGCTTGAACTATCAAGTCTTTTTTATGCTCATTTTTAGGAGGTAAACACAATGAAAATACCAATACTATCAAAGCTAAAAGAATCAAGAGCGGGTCCACAAAATAGTTTGTGGGGGAACACTTATAGTTTTTTCTTTGGTAGCACTACAAGTGGAAAAACAGTAAATGAAAGAACAGCAATGCAAACTACAGCGGTTTATGCTTGTGTTAGAATACTTGCTGAAACTATAGCTTCACTTCCACTGCATACCTATAAATACACTGAAACAGGGAAAGAAAAAGCTACAGAACATCAACTATACAATCTTCTTTCAGATGAACCAAACCCAGAGATGACTTCATTTGTGTTTAGAGAAACACTTATGAGTCATCTTTTATTATGGGGGAATGCTTATGCACAGATAATTAGGGATGGAAGAGGAAATGTTATAGGTTTATATCCTTTGTTACCTAATAAAATGACTGTAAATAGAGCCAGTAATGGAGAAATCTATTATATTTATTCAAGATATTCAGATGAAAATCCCAATATAGAGGGATATGGACAGGTGTATTTACAAAATCATGAGGTGCTTCATATTCCAGGTCTAGGGTTTGATGGATTAGTAGGATATTCACCAATAGCTATGGCAAAGAATGCAGTTGGAATGTCCATTGCCTGTGAAGAATATGGTGCTAGTTTTTTTGCAAATGGAGCTAATCCAGGTGGAGTATTAGAACATCCAGGAGTAGTTAAAGATCCTGCAAGAGTTAGAGATAGCTGGAATTCAGTATATCAAGGCACAGGAAATGCACACAAAGTTGCAGTTCTTGAAGAAGGAATGAAATTTCAAAGTATAGGAATACCACCGGAACAAGCACAGTTTTTAGAGACAAGAAAATTTCAGATTAATGAAATTGCTCGTCTTTTTCGCATACCTCCACATATGGTTGGAGATTTAGATAAATCAAGTTTTTCTAATATAGAGCAGCAGAGTCTTGAATTTGTTAAGTACACTTTAGATCCTTGGGTAATTAGATGGGAGCAAGCAATGAAAAAAGCTTTATTATTACCTGGTGAAAAGAAGGATTATTTCATTAAGTTCAATGTAGATGGATTACTAAGAGGTGATTATCAAAGTAGAATGAATGGTTATTCAATTGGAAGACAGAATGGTTGGTTATCAAGTAATGATATTCGAGAACTTGAAAATCTTAATAAAATATCAGAAGAGCTTGGAGGAGATTTATATTTAATCAATGGAAATATGACAAAGCTTGCTGATGCAGGTGCATTTGCGAATAAAAATAATATAGGATTGGAGAAGAAGAATGAGTAAAAAATTTTGGAATTGGGTAAAGAATGAAGAAGGCAGAACACTTTATTTTGATGGATACATTGCACAAGATAGTTGGTTTGATGATGAAATTACACCAAAGCAGTTTAAATCTGAACTCACTGCTTCAGAAGGAGATATAACTGTATGGCTTAACTCTCCAGGGGGAGATGTTTTTGCAGCAAGTCAAATTTACAACATGATAAAAGAATATAAAGGAAAAGTTACAGTAAAAATTGATGGAATAGCAGCTAGTGCAGCATCAGTTATTGCTATGGCTGGAAATGAAATACTAATGTCACCAGTTGCAATGATGATGATTCATAATCCAGCTACAGTTATTTTTGGAGAAGCTTCAGATTTGCAAAGTGGAATTGATATGTTATCAGAAGTAAAAGAGAGTATAGTTAATGCCTATGAGCAAAAGACTGGACTTGCAAGAAATAAGATATCAAAAATGATGGATGCAGAAACTTGGTTTAGTGCTCAAAAAGCTGTAGAGCTTGGTTTTGCAGATAAAGTTTTGTATGAGGATAATCAAGAAGAAACTACAGATGGCTTTATTTTTGATAAAGTAACAGTAACCAATGCACTAATGAGAAAAATACCAAGGCAAAAACAAACACAGCCTAAAGCAGAGGAAAAAGGAATACCTCATGAGCAATTATTAACCAGACTTAATCTTATAAAATAATAAATTGGAGGAATGTATATGAGTAAAATATTAGAACTTAGAGAAAAAAGAGCACAATTATGGGACAGTACAAAGGCATTTTTAGATAGTAAAAGGAATGAAAATGGATTATTATCAGCAGAAGATACTACAACTTATGAAAAAATGGAATCTGATGTTGTGAATTTAGGGAAGGAAATTGATAGATTAGAGAGACAGGCAGTCCTTGATTTAGAACTTTCAAAGCCAACTTCCAGTATAATTAGAAATAACCCTAATGGAAATATTGGAGAAGAAAAAACAGGTAGAGCATCAAATGAATATAAAAGTGCATTCTGGAAGACTATGAGAAATAAAAATAGCTTTGATGTGCAAAATGCGCTGCAAATTGGCACTGATAGTGAAGGAGGATTTCTTGCACCAGATGAGTTTGAAAAAACACTTATTGAAAGTCTAGAAGAGCAAAATATATTTAGACAACTTGCAAATATAATTACTACATCTTCAGGAGATAAGAAAATTCCAGTGGTTGCAACTAAAGGAACTGCATCTTGGGTAGATGAAGAGGGTGTTATACCAGAGTCAGATGACTCATTTGGACAAGTATCAATTGGGTCATATAAATTAGCTACTATGATTAAGGTTTCTGAGGAACTTCTTAATGATAGTATTTTTAATTTGGAGAGTTATATAGCAAAAGAATTTGCCAGAAGAATTGGTGCAAAAGAAGAGGAAGCTTTCTTTATAGGCGATGGAATAGGAAAGCCTACAGGAGTATTTAATGCAACAGGTGGAGCAGAGCTTGGAGTTACAGCAGCAGGAGTTACAGCCATAACTCTTGATGAAATTATGGATCTATTTTATTCATTAAAATCACCATATAGAAAAAATGCTATATTTACTATGAATGATTCAACAGTAAAAGCTATTAGAAAACTTAAGGATGGAAATGGCCAATATATTTGGCAGCCATCAATAACAGCTGGAACACCTGACACAATTTTAAATAGACCAGTAAGGACATCAGCATATATACCAGCATTAGGATCAGCAGCTAAGACAATTGCATTTGGTGATTTTAGTTATTATTGGGTAGCTGATAGACAAGGTAGATCATTCCAAAGATTAAATGAACTTTATGCAGCAACAGGACAAGTAGGGTTTAAGGCAACACAAAGAGTTGATGGTAAGCTAATACTTCCTGAAGCTATTAAAGTTTTACAAATGAAAGTTTAGTATAAATTATTGGAGGTGAGTGTATGATAGTTTCACTTGAAGAAGCTAAATTGTTTTTAAGAGTTGATGGTGATGAAGAAAATACACTCATCACCCAATTTATAGTTAGTGCAGAAGATATATGTGAAGGAATTTTAAGATATTCTTTATCAGAATTTACTATAGTACCAGAAACAGTTAAGCAAGCAGTTATTTATGGAGTATCTAATATGTATGAGCAGCGTGAGACCTTTGATGTGAAATCAGTTATTGAAACTATGACAAGGCTTTTATTTTCTTATCGAAGGGAAAGTTGGTGATGTGGTGGCTATAGGAGATTTAAGACATAGAATAACGTTTCAAAAATTTACAACAGTAGTAAATGAAAATGGATTTGAAGAGGAAGCATGGCAAGATTATAAAACAGTATGGGCATCAGTTTCTAATTTATCTGGCAAAGAATATTATCAAGCAGCAGCAGTTCAAGCAGAGAAAACAGTTAAGTTGTTAATAAGATATATAAAAGAAGTAGATACATCAATGAGAATTATATTTAAGGATAAACAATATAACATAACATCTATTGATAATATGAAATATACAAATAAATACATTGAAATAAAAGCATTGGAGGTGGAGAGTAGTGGCTGATATTGAACTTACAGGAGTTGATGAGATATTAAATAAACTTCAGCAAATTGGTACAAACATTAGCAGATTAGAAAACAAAGCATTAAAAAATGCAGCAGAGCCTGTACTTGAAGATGCAAAAGTGACAAATGCATTTAATGATAGAAGTGGCAGACTTAGAAAAGGTCTTAAGATAAGCAATATAAAAAGCATAGAAGGAACTAAATACATTCTTGTAGGTGTAGATAAAAGTGATAACTCAAAGATATTTTATGGCAAGTTTTTAGAATTTGGAACTTCTAAAATGCCTGCAAGACCATTTTTGCAGCCTGCTTATGAGAAAAACAAGGATAATATACAGCAAACTATAGCTGAAACTTTAAAGGAGGGCTTGAAGTGATAAATAAATTAGTAACGGAAGCTTTAAAACCTCTTAAAGTTCCTGTGTCATTTCAAAAATATAGTGGTAAGGAGAGTACTTATATAACTTTTTTTAACTATCTAGAACAAGGAGAGCAGTATGCTGATAATGAAGAAAAAGTTACTGGTTATTATATTCAAGTAGATGTATGGGGGAAAAATGACTATATAGAACTTGTAGAAAAGGTAAAAGATCAGATGAGAACTGCAGGGTTTATAAGAACTTTTGCAGCTGATTTATTTGAGGAAGATACTAAAATATATCACAAATCAATGAGATTTTTTATACAAATGGAATGGAGGCAATAGTATATGTCAGGAATAATTAGTAGTGCTCCAGTAGGAGTAGAAAATTTGGTATATGCAATTTTAACTGATGAACAAACCCCAACTTATGGTACACCAGCATTAGTTTCACCAGCAATAAATGTAAAAATAAATCCAAAGAGCAATTCAGAGACATTGTATGCTGATAATAGAGCAGTGGAGACAGTATCAAATTTAGGTGAAGTAGATGTAGAAATTGAAACTCAAGATTTACCATTAGAAGTTCAAGCAGCACTTCTTGGACATAAATTGGATGCAACAAGTAAAGTTATGAGTTATGAAGCTGATGATATGGCACCTTATGTAGCCATAGGCTTTAAGGTGAAAAAAGGCAATGGAAAGTATAGATATGTTTGGCTTCTTAAAGGTAAATTCAGTGAACCAGAAGAAGAACATTCAACACAGGAAGATAAAACAAAATTTCAAACACCAAAACTTAAAGGTACTTTCCTTACAAGAGCAGATGGTAAATGGAAGTATACTGCTGATGAAGATAGCGGCTTTACTGGTGGATCTACTTGGTTTACAAACGTGTATGCTCCAGCAGTTTAGTTACAAATTTTAATATGATTGGGGGAATAAACTTTGGAAATATCACTAAATAATAAGACTTATGTTATGCCTAAAGTTAAAACAAGAATGCTTAGAAAGGCTATTGAGATAAATGAAAATATAGATTTTAATAATTTAAGAACTAAGGATCTAGATGGTTTGGTTGATTTTGTAGTAGATCTTTATGGTAATAAATTCAGCAGAGATGATTTTTATGATGGTCTTGATGCAGATAAACTTATAGAAACTTTAAATAATAGCATAAATGGCATAGTAGGGACTATGGGCAATAAATTAAATGAGTTCCCAAACAAGTAAGCGGAGAAGCACAAGAAAAGCTATCTCCGCTTGATTTTATTAAAGAAATTTATTCAAGGCTTCTAGAGCAAGGATGGACTTTAAATGATATTGATGAAATGGATATATTTTATTATTTTGATATTTTGATTTACAGAGCCAATAAAGAATATAAGCAGAATTTAAATAATGTTTTAAAGATATTGTAAAAAAATTTAGAGTAGATAGGTGGTGAGAGAGTGGCAGAAGAATTAGGAAGCTTAGCAGTCAAAATAGGATTAGATTCAAGTGGTTTTCAAAATGGAATAAGTAGTATTAATAGAAATCTTAGAGTTTTAGATAGTGAGTTTAAAGCTAACACAGCAGCACTTGGAGAAAATGCAAAAGGTCTTGACGGATTGAAATTAAAATCAGAAAGTCTTTCTAAACAAATGGAACTCCAAAAGCAAAAAGTAAGTGTATTGCAAGAAGCTTACACTAAAAGTGCTCAAACAAAAGGCAAAGATAGTGAAGCTACCCAAGCGCTTGAGATAAAACTTAATAAAGCAAAACAAGCTCTCTCACAAATGGAAACAGAACTTTCCAAAGCAAACAAAGAAATTGAAACTCAAAGCAGTAAATGGACTTCTTTAGGAAAAAGTCTTGATGGCATAGGAAGTAAAATGAAAAGCGTTGGTGAAGGATTTAGTAATGCTGGATCTAAGCTTTCGGTAGGTTTAACAGCTCCAATAGCAACACTGGGAGTTGCAAGTGTAAAGTTAGCATCTGATATGAATGAAAGTATGAACAAAGTTGAGGTTGCCTTTGGAGGTGTTAATCAAAAGGTAAAGGATTGGTCAGATACTACTATTAAAAGTTATGGAATTGCAAAAGGAACGGCTTTAGACATGTCTGCCCTTTATGGTGATATGGCAACAAGTATGGGATTAAATCAAGAAGAAGCTGCAAAGATGTCCATGTCTTTAGTAGGACTCGCAGGGGACTTAAGTTCATTTAAAAATATTGATATAAAACAAGCAGAAGATGCTTTAAATGGAATATTTACTGGAGAAACTGAAAGTCTAAAAATGCTAGGTGTAGTTATGACCGATACCAACCTTCAACAATATGCTTATTCAAAGGGGATACAAAAGAAAACTCAAGATATGACTGAAGCTGAAAAAGTTCAACTAAGATATAACTTTGTTTTAGAAAAAACAAAAAATGCACAGGGAGATTTTGAACGTACAGGTGCTGGAACTGCTAATCAGATGAGAGTATTTCAAGAGAGTTTAAAAGAACTTGGTGCTACAATGGGACAAAATATATTGCCAGTAATAACACCTATAATCACTAAATTAAATGAATGGGTGCAGGCTTTTGGAAAGCTAGATCCAGGCATACAGAAAATTATTATTGTAATAGCGGCATTACTTGCAGCTTTAGGACCAGTACTTTCTGTAATAGGTAGCGTGATTACGGTAGGTAGCGGTCTAGTAACTTTGTTTGGAAGCATAAGTACAGCAGTTGCAGGAGCAGGAGGTGCAATGGCACTATTAACTGGACCAGTAGGGATAGCTATAGCTGCAATTACTGCAATAATTGCTGTAGGAGTTCTTTTATATAATAATTGGGACACAATAAAGGCTAAAGCATCAGAGCTTTGGAGCAGCATAGTTTTGACCTTCGAAAATATAAAAATATCAATTTCAAGCGCATGGGAAAGTGTAAAAAATGCAACATTGACTGCTTGGGAAAATTTAAAAAGCACCATAAGTAGTGGACTAGATAATATAAAGAACTTTCTAGAGCCAGCTTTAAACTTCTATAAAACAATATTTCAAAATACCTGGGATATTATAAAGAATATCGTTCTAGGTGCTGTACTTATAGTTCTTGATATAGTTACAGGGAATTTTACAAAGTTAAAATCAGACATAGAAAATATATGGAATAATATTAAAACAGCACTCACAAACATATGGAATGCAATTAAAGAAGTGGCTATAAGTGCTTGGACTAAGTTAAAGGAAAGTGTAGTAAATCTTTGTACCAACATTAAAGAAACAGTACTTAATATATGGAATGGAATTTTAACTTGGTTTTCTGAATTGCCAGGCAAGCTTTATAACTATGGATCATCTATGTTTACAAGTATGAAAGAAGGAATAAGCAGTACCATAGGAAATGTAAAAACTTCTATAGAAAGTGGTATAAATAGTGCATTATCTTTTTTAGCAAGTTTACCAAGCAAGGCTTGGAATTATGGAGCAGACTTTGTTGATGGTATTGTAAGGGGAATTAAATCTGCAATGGGCAAAGTTGAAGATGCAGTAAGTGGGCTTGCAGCTAAAATAAGAAGTTATCTTCACTTTTCAGTTCCAGATGAAGGGCCGCTTACTGATTATGAAAGCTGGATGCCTGATTTCATGTCAGGGCTTGCAGAAGGAATAAATAAAAGTAAGAATGTTGTTTCAGAAGCTATAAAAGGATTATCTTTAGATATGAGTGTAAATACTAAATTAGCAACTATAACAACTCCAATGAATAATCAATCCAATCAAAATGGAAGAACAAACAGTAGTAATGGACTTACACTTCATATAGAAAACTTTATTAATAATACAGAAAAAGATATAGAGCAGTTAGCTTATGAATTAGAATTTTATAGACAAAAAATATCTATGGGAAAAGGAGGAGTTTAGGATGCTTAGTTTTAATTTTGGTAGTAAAAACAGCTATGATGATTTTGGAATTCTAATATCTAAAAGACCAAGCATTCCATCTCCCAAACGTAGAATAAATACAATAAATATTCCGGGAAGAGATTCTAATTTAATATTTGATGAGAAAACTTATGAGGATATAACTTTAAGTGTGGAATGTTCAGTAAAGGATGATCAAAACCTTGCAAATAAGATCGATGATATAAAAGCATGGCTTTTTGAAACAGGACAAAGTGATTTGATATTTAGTTTTCAAGATGATAGAAAATATATTGCTCAAGTGGTAAATTCTATTGATTTTAAACAGACTTGCAAGTATTTTAGTGAGTTTCCTATAGTATTTAATTGTAGGCCATTTAAGTATGTAGTTGAGAATACTATGGTAAATATTATTCAAACAGGAACTAAATTAAGTAGTGTAGGCACTATTGAAAGCGAACCAATAATAACTATTTATGGATCTGGAGATATAGTTTTAAAAGTAAATGATCAAGAAGTAAGCCTTAAAGGCATAACAGAAAAAGCAATATTAAATTCAGTGATACAGGACTGCTATGATGATAACGGAAATAATTTAAATGGCAAAATGTCAGGGGAATTTTTAAGATTGAAGTTAGGTGAAAATATTATAGAGTGGAGTGGAAATGTTACTAAGATTGAGTTGTTACCAAACTGGCGGTGGTTATAATGATATGTATTTATGATAAGAAAACTACTAAAGGAAACTTTGATAATAATGGTCTTGGAGTCTTAAGTGAACTTATAAGCTGCTACATTACAGAAGAATTAAATGGTGATTATTCTTTAGAATTAGAATACTCAGCTAATTCTAAAAAAGCAAATCATTTAGAAGAATGGAATATTATAAAAGCAGATAATCAGCTTTTCAGAATATATAAAGTAGAGAAAAACAGTGATGGTAAAAATATTATCAAGGTGTGGGCTAAGCATATATTTTATGATTTAGCTTATTATTTTATTGAGGATATGAAGGCTGAAAACTGCAGTGTGAAAACAGCACTGCAAAAATCTTTAGTAGGAGATTTAATAGTAATATACACAGTAGACAGTGATATTATAACTGCGAATTCAATTAGTATAATAGAAAAAAATCCTGTTGAAGCTATATTTTCAATAATAAATATTTGGGGAATAGGCGAGTTAAAGAGAGATAATTTTGATATTAAAATCTTGAATAGTATAGGGAAAGATGCTGGAGTTTTAATTGCACAAGGTAAAAACATATCAGGCTTAAAATTCAATTCAGATACTACAAGTGTTGTAACAAAATTATATCCAGTAGGAAAAAATGGGGTTAAGCTTACTGAAAAGTATATAAGTGTGCCTAATTGGAATAGTGAAAGTTATCCACCATTTCCTATTATAAAAAAGGTAGAATTTAAAGAAGCAGAAGATGAGGTCACTTTAAGAGCATTAGCTACAGAGTCAGCAAATGTAATAGGCTTAAGTAAAGTAAGCATTGATATAGATTTTATTGAACTTAGTAAAACAAAAGAATATGAAAACTATAAACATCTCCAAACAGTTAATGTTGGAGATTTTGTTATTGTTAGGCATAAGGATTTTAACATAGATGTTAAAGTACCAGTGCTTAAAATAAAGAAGGACATTTTAACTTGTGTAAATTCAAAAGTAGAGCTTGGGCAGCCAAAGAACAGTATATTAAGCCAATTAGATATGGTAGATATAAAAACATCAATAGATGAACTTGGAAATAAGGTAGAAGAAACATTAACATCAATGCTGTATTATGCTAATCCAATTGCTTTAACAGTTGGGACAACAGCTATTCAGCCGATGTATTTGGGAGTTAGTGCAGTAGCAGCTACTAATTTATCAATGAATTTTTCTATGTATTGTACAGCAAGTGTAGCTTGTACTGTAACAATTCAGATTCAATTAGATAATAAAGATATTGCATTTACTCCAAAGCAAAAACTTCAACAGGGAGATAATATTATAGGGATACCTATTGGCATACCACAGGTTTCAAGTGGTCCACATTATATTGGTGTTTTCTTAAAAGTGGATACAGGAACATTGACTATACCAATTTACAATCTACAATGTATGGTTGATGGAAGAAACCTTCAAGGTGGATTAAGTGCAGAGCCAGCTCATGCAGAATGCTTTGAAGAGTTGAAGTATATAGATATTAGTAAATTATATTTAGATAAAGTTAAGGAAAATTTTATTGGTAATGAATTACAAAATCCCGTTGGTTCAATATTAAATATTTATCAGTTAGCAGATATAGAAGCGATAATTAGTGGAAAACAGATGAGTACCAACTATGCGGTTTCAATTAAAAAGTATGGTGAAATTTTATATGTTAATACGAAGTATAAGTATAAATATTTGATAGATGATAATGCCTTGATAATAGATAATTATGGATTGTATTTTAAAACAATTTATGAAGGTATAGCAATTGACGAAGCTATTGATACCGGTAAAATGCATAGTTTTCAGCTTTTGGATAATAGTAGTTTTGCAAGTATTGAAAAACTGGAGGTGAAATAATATGGGGATGTATAGTAGCAGTTCAATTAGCCCTAAAGGAAATAGTGGTATGACTTTATTAAGTTCTCATAATGATGATACTACAGTCAAATTTCCAGACATAGGTTTTGATTTTTACTATAATGGAGTTAATTGTAGAGCCACGATTTATAGCAGTGGTAACTCATGGGTGGGTTTCACAGGCTCAAATGAACAACTTAAGGTAAATAGAAGAGATGCAGGAGCAGACAATATTTACTATGTGAATGAAACAGTAAATAATAAACAAACATTTAGAATTAGATGGGAAGGTCATCAAAGCTATAGCAATTGGGGAACTCTTGATTTAGTATGGGAGCTTATAATATTTAATGATAGTGCTATGGTACTTATTATCGAAAAGATACCTAATACAGGAACAAATTCTTTTGAAAATCCTATAATAGGAACTACTACTCTAATTCTTGAGAATAATAAATCTTATGCATTCATTCCTAGTCAGAATCAAGGAAAATCATATACTGTTCAGGAAGGTTCATATGTCCAAGCTAATATAAAATATCTCATTGTAGATGGAAATGATATTAAACACTGGGATACAGCATCCTCAAGTTATGCTAAAGTTTCAGAATTACCATTAACAGCAGATAAATTTCAAACTTATGGTGATGATACTTATCATAAAGAAAGAGCAGGTATTATATCTACAGCACCAGTTTTAAAAATATGGTCACCTTTAACTGAAATGGTTGCACCAAGGGTGACCCAAACAATTACGCCTAAACCTATAATTGTAAATATGAAAGATGATATTTTATTTAGTGAAGCATATATAAACGATATTATAAATGCAGTAGTAACTTTAGATAATACAGGTAGTGGAATTATAAATTTTATAGTAAGTGTAGATAGTGGAGTTTCATGGAAATCATGGAATGGCAGTTCATGGGGACTAGTAGATATAACAAATATGCAGGATGTAAAAAGTAAAGGGATGTCTGTTGCAATACTTCATGGGATTACTGAAGCACAATGGACATCCCTTGATCTTTCAAATAAAAAGATAAGATTTGCATGGTATATGGAAATTACATCAAGTACAGATGTTTTAAAATTAAAACAAATAAGAGTTAATTATAGTACAACGTAGGAGGTGTTAAGAATGGCTTATAAAGAAAGTTTAGCCTATAGCAAAGATTTAATAAAAGGAACGCAGATTGAAGTCATAAAGAAAAAATTAATAATGCCGTATACAGGAACTGCCACAATAAAATTGTATGATTCGCTTACAGGAAAACAAACTTATGAAGCTAAAAGTGAAAATAGAATATCGGCAATGTTTGGGAATATAGCGTATCTTCAGGGATTTTACTATCCTATATTAGATAATACACAAAATTCCTTACTATATGATATATATACATCACTACCATTTAGAATGATGGCACTTACAACAGGAGATATTCCAGAAGATCCTTATGATTACTTTACTTGGGGAAGTCTTGTAGGTTATGCAGATTGCATAACACCCTATAGTGGAAGTGATAATTTAAGAGGCAGTGTAAATCAATCAGAAACTACAAGAACTACAGGAAAGAAACATTATGTAATTGACTTCCCAACCAATGCTGCAAATGGAACATTTAGAAGTATCTATTGGGCAGGTGGAGTTCCAGTTAACACGCCTACAAGTCCAAAATTTAATTATACGTATCCTAAACAAACATTGGAAAAAGGTGATTATAGTACTTCTTTACCTGACTACAATTTATGTACTGATGAAACCAACCTTTATGTTTTAAAAATTAACTCAACCACTATATATGTGTACGATAAAGTAACTTATAAGAAGAAAAGCAATATAACATTAGCTGATGCATCAATAGCAATAGCATATGATGGAGTGAATTTTTGGAGTTTATTAAGTACTGGCTCATTTAAAAAGCTCGATAAAAATTTTAGTGTTATAAGCACATATTCTAAGAGTTCAGTAATATCAGCAGATATACCACGTTCTTTACAATTTTATGATATAGAAGTCAATGAAGCTAATGTTTATATATCCTATGGTGGGTATAGAGAGTCATCTGGAAGTTTACAAAAAGGTTGCATAGCAAAATATAATAAGGATGGAACTTTTGGTGAGAAATCAGATTTATATTTGGATTATGTTTATAGCATTCCTATAACTAAAATAACTAACAATAAATTATTTGTTGTAGTAAATAGTTCTTTATGTTTACAACTAAATAATAATCTAAATGTTTATGGAAGTATAAATTCTAATTTAACAAACTATAAAAGTATAAAGTGGGATAATGATACTTCAACTATATTCACATATACAAGTAACTCAAATGGAGAATTAAAACATGAATACATTATTCCAGCTTCGGCACATACCTTGCTTCCAGAAGCAGTAACTAAAACGCCAACTAATACTATGAAAATACAATATGATTTTACTTGTGATTATGTATATCCTTTGGATATGCCAGCACATTAAATAAAATAAGAAACTATGGAGGGAAAGGGATAGTGAAAAATTTAATTAATACTTTTCAATTAATTTTTACAGCAATAGGAGGATATATGGGATGGTTTTTAGGAGGAGTTGATGGCTTTATGTATGCATTGATTACCTTTGTTGTCATTGATTATGTAACAGGCTTAATGGTAGCGGTGCTAGAAAGAAAGCTATCAAGTGAAATTGGGTTTAGGGGAATTTTTAAAAAGGTTCTGGTTTTTATCTTTGTTGGTATAGGAAATATTATAGATGTTCATTTACTCAAAAACGGTAGTGCAATTCGCACTGCTGTTATTTTTTTCTACATTTCTAATGAAGGTATAAGCATTATAGAAAATTCTGCAAAGATAGGATTACCAATACCACAAAAATTAAAGGATATTTTAGAACAGTTAAATAAGGAGGAAAAGATTAATGAGTAGATTATGTTTTGATTATGGGCATGGTGGAGAAGATCCAGGAGCAACTTATAATGGTAGAAAAGAATCTGATGATGTACTAAGTCTAGGAAAAGAAGTAGCAGCTGAAGTTAGAAGGCATGGAGTTGTTGTAGATGAAACAAGAACTTCAGATGCTACAGTGAGCCTTAATGATAGAAGTAGTTTTGAAAATGAAAACACTTATCATTATTTTATATCATTTCATAGAAATGCTTATGAACCAGAAAAAGCTAAAGGTGTTGAAACTTACACATATTTAAATCCAGGAGAAAAGTCTAGAGAATTAGCTGAAAGCATACAGGCTTCATTGGTGATTTTGGGTTTTGTAGATAGAGGAGTTAAAGAAGCAAATTATCATGTTTTAAGAGAAACAAAATCTCCAGCAGTTCTTGTTGAGATAGGCTTTATTGATAATAGTGGAGATAATAATTTGTTTGATGAAAAAAGAAGTGAGATTATTAAGGCAATTACTAAAGCAATATTATATGAATTAGGAATTGATTATATAGAAGCTTCAGCAGAAACAGAAGAAGCGATTGGACAAACTCTTTACAGAGTTATGGCAGGATCTTATTCAATTAGGCAAAATGCTGAAAATCAAATTAAAAACTTGAAGGAAGCAAGGGTTGATGCAACAATTATGATTTTTGATAAGTAATTTCTAACGTGGAAGAAACTTGACTTCTATCAAGTTAAGAGTGATGTATAGTAGTACCTATTTGGTAGAAAGGAGAACCTTATGAGAGTAACTATTATAAAACCAACAGTAAATCATCAAAAGAAGAAGAAAAGAGTATGCGCTTATGCAAGAGTATCAACAGATAGTTTAAGCCAAGGTGAATCTCTAGAAAATCAAATTCAGTATTATGAAAACATCATATCAAACAATCTAGAGTATGAGTTTGTTGGGGTTTTTGCAGATAGAGGAATCACAGGAACTACTGAAAACAGGCCAGAGTTTCAAAGAATGCTGGAGCTTTGCAGAAGTGGTAATATAGATTTAATAATAACAAAATCAGTTTCAAGGTTTGCAAGAAACACAGCAATAATATTACAAACAGTAAGAGAGTTAAAAGATATAGGTGTAGAAATTAGATTTGAAAAAGAAAATATAGATACTTTATCAGGGGATGGAGAGCTTATGCTTACCATCCTTTCTTCTTTTGCACAGGAAGAAAGTAAAAATGTAAGTGACAATATTAATTGGAGATTTAAACAGAAGTTTCAACGAGGAGAACTTGTTATAAATGAAAAGAGATTTTTAGGTTATGATAAAAATCAATATGGAGATTTAATTATAAATGAAAAAGAAGCAAAAGTAGTTAGAAGAATATTTGAAGATTATCTAAGTGGAAAAGGGAGTTTTACAATAGCTAAGGAGCTTGAAAAAGAAGAGATTGCTACAGCAGTAGGTGGAAAATGGAGTGGTACTACTATTTCAAAAATATTAAAGAATGAAAAATATAGAGGAGATGCAATTCTTCAAAAATATTATACTCCAAACCATTTAACCAAAACTAAAGTAAAAAATAATGGTCAGGTGGATAGCTATTATATTGAAGATAACCACTCAGCAATAATTACAAGAGAAATGTGGGAACAAGTTCAAGAGGAAATTAAAAGAAGAGCAGAATCAAAAGGTAATATTCAAGGAGATACTGATAAATATAAAAGAAGATATCCTCTTACAGGAATGTTATATTGCAGTAAGTGTGGTTCGAGTTTAATAAGAAGAACTTGGAACAGTAAATTTAACTGCAAAAAGATTGTTTGGCAATGTAGTAATTATATTAGAAATGGAAAAGGTGCTTGTGAAGGAACAAGGATAGATGATGAAACTGTAAGCAGGCTTAATATAAAAGAACCAATAATTGTGAAGGAGGAAATAAAAAATGGCAAGAAGTATTACAGTTATACCAGCAAGGACAAACAACGTAGATTCAGCACAAACATTACAACCGCAGAAAAAGAAAATGGCAGCTTACTGCAGAGTATCAACAGACCAGTTAGAACAGTTATCAAGTTATGAAGCACAGGTCAATTATTATACTAATTATATAAATGGGCATCCAGATTATGAATGTGCTGGTATTTATGCAGATGAAGGTATTTCAGGAACAAACACTAAAAAGAGAGAACAGTTCAATAAAATGATAGAGGACTGTAAGGCAGGGAAAATTCATATGATAATAACCAAATCTATAAGTAGATTTGCTAGAAATACTCTTGATACTTTGAATTATGTAAGAACACTTAAAGAACTTGGCATTGGTGTTATTTTTGAAAAAGAAAATATTAATACATTAGATTCAAAAGGAGAAGTTTTGCTTACAATACTTAGTTCTCTTGCTCAAGAAGAATCTAATAATTTAAGTCAAGTCAGCACCTGGGGAATAAGGCGAAGATTTGAACAAGGAAAGGTTACAATAAATGAAAAGAAGTTCTTAGGATATGATAAAGATGCAAATGGAAATCTTATAATAAATAAAAAACAAGCCAAAATTGTAAGAAAAATCTATAAAGATTACCTTGATGGAAAAGGGGCAAATAGAATAGCAAGGAGCCTTGAGGAAGAAAAAATTCAAGGGTGGAATGGAAAATCAAAATGGTATGAAAGCACTATAAGCAGTATCTTAAGTAATGAAAAATATAAAGGAGATGCACTTCTTCAAAAAACCTATACAGTAGATTTTCTTACAAAGAAAAGAGTAGAAAATAAAGGAGAAGTTCCACAGTATTATGTTGAAGATAGTCATGAGGCAATAATAGATAAAGAAATGTGGGAAGCAGTGCAACTGGAGATGGAAAGAAGAAGAGCTTTTGCAGAGAAACATAAATTACAAAAAACAGATCATGGACTAAAAGATAATCCTTTGGCTGGAAAAATAATATGCGGAAATTGTGGCAGAGCCTTTGGAAGACGAACGTGGAAAGGTACAAATGAAATTTTGAAGAGAAAGGTTTGGTTTTGTAATGGAAGATATGAAGAAAAAGGAATAAAAGGTTGTGATAATAAGCATATAGATGATAGAGTTTTAAACCAAGCTTTTGTAGATACTTTTAATGCTATGATTGAAAATAAGGATTATTTTATAGAAAAGTGGAAAGTAAATTTAGAAAGCGAGAGTGCCTTAGTAAGATATAAGGCAAAACAATTTTTAAAAATTATAGACAAGGCAGAGTCAATAAAAGAATTTGAGGTGAATTTATTTTTTAGATTAATAGAGAAAATGACTGCATTTGAAGGAGAAAAAATTATTGTAAGCTTACTTGATGGAACTGAGATAGAATGTGAACTAGGGCATTACTAAAATAATGTGTGAGTAAAATTTAATGAGATTACTAATACATGAAATCAATGTTGCTAACATAGAAAACATTGAGATTATGCTTTTTAGGAATGTTACTTGTTACGAGAGGGGTAATAATAATGGTACATGAATAGAAGTATAGTATCTATCATTAACTAAGTAAAATTAGATAAGAATATATTAGGTTTGCAGTTAGATAAAACTAAAAAATTACAACTATTTAGAATAATATAGTCAAGTATTAACGTTGATGGTAGAATATACATATATCATGTAAAAAATATAAGGGGAAAATAAAATGAAAAAGATAAAATTAAGAAAAATAATAACTAGCACATTAGTACTAGCTTTAATACTAGCGTTAAAGCCAGTGGGAGCAAATGCTGATACGTATGAAGAATACATGACTGGCTATAAAATTGATAATAATCACCAAATTAGATTTTTAAAGCAAGATGAAACTTATGCAAGAAGCGAATGGATTCATAAAGTAGGATATTCACCAACGTGGGGGAAGTATGATCTTTGGAATTATTTTGGTGATGATTGTTTAAGGAAAGAAGAGTGGTTTAATGTAGATGGAAAGTGGTATTATGAAGTACCTTATTATGAGGGTGATTCGGGTTATTTGGGTGGAATAGCAGTTAATAGAGAGATTGATGGATGTTTCTTAGGATCAGATGGAGCTATGATAGAGAATTCTTGGGGAACTGATATTAATAGATATTGGTATTATGCAGGTCCAGACGGAAAAATATTAAAGAACACAATAACTCCAGATGGTTATAAAGTTGATAAAGATGGAAGATGGATACGATAAAAATTAAATTTTACAGAAATTAGGGGGAATAATGAAAAAATATTTAACGAAATCAATAGCAATGGCAATCGTTGCTATGTCAGTGGTGACATTTAGCCCATTAATAGCAAATGCAGAATGGAAATAAGATAATAAAGGATGGTAGTATACACAGGAAGATTCGTATTCAACTAGGTTGGAATTGATTGATTAGAGGCTTATAAAACTGAATATAAAGTAGAATTGATAATTGTTGATACTAAAGTAAATCAAATACAATTTGGAAAAATTATAATAGAAAATATTTATAGGTCATCGGGTTTTAATGGAATAATTATGATGTAGTTATTGTTATAAAACAAATATAATTTTACATACAAGAGGAAATAGGGGGGGATTGTAATGAAATGTAAAAAGTGTGGACATGAAAATTGCGATTCAGCACAATTTTGTAATAGTTGCGCGACGAAGCTAAACAAAAATGAACGTCATTATATTCAAAATTTAAAAGATAAAATTAAAGGCTTTTATAAGAGAAAAAAGCATATTATTTTGGGATCGAGTATTCCTATAATAATAATTATTATAGGAATTATATTTTTTTCTAATCCAATGTTAAAATTTGAGAAGGCAATAAAAAGTAATGATATAGTAAAAGCAACATCAATTTACAATGAGAGTATTAAAGATAATAAAAAAATGCAAGATAAAGCAATTGCATTTGTAAAAGATGAAGTTTCAAATATTGAGAAAGATTTTAAAAATGAAAATATGGCTTATGATAAAGCTAATAATGAACTTGATAATATAAAAAGTATAGGGATTATTCCTTTAGAAATAAATGATTCTATGCAGAAAATTGATAAGTTAAATAATTCTAGAACTGCATTTAATAAAGCTGAGGATTATTTAAAAGAAGGTGACTATTTAAATGCAATAAAACAGTATGCTCTTGTAATAAAAGATGATAAGAATTTTGATAATTCTCAAAAGAAAATTAAAGATAATACAGGTAAATATAAAGAGCAAGTATTAAAAAGTGCTAAAGAAAGTGTTAGTAATAATGATTATGATAAGGCTGTTTCTATACTTAGTGGAGTAGATACTATAATTAAAACTGATGATGATATAATTAGTAAATTATCTGATTATAGAAAAAAGATTGAGGAAAAAAAGGCTCAAGAAAAAAATCAAAAAATGGATGAATTAAAAAGAAAACAAGAAATTGAAGTAATTAGTACATCTACGGCTCCTATTGTAATTGGCGGTAACGGAACTTATGCCAAGGTTATAGTCAAAAATAATACAAATAAAGTTGTAAAGAAATATAATGTTGGGATTCTTATGTATGATACAAATGGACATCCTGTTGGACCAGAAACAGTTATTGGAACTGGATCGGTGAACAATTTATTTGAAGGAAAAAGCGATTTGTTAAATATCCAGCCAGGTCAATTAGAGGGAGAAAAGTATCAGTGGACTTTGGATAATAATTATGGGAGAGTTGAAAAAATAATTGCTTGTCCTATAAGTGCTGAATATTATGACGGAAGTATATGGTCAAATGAGTATTATAAATATTGGAATGAAGAGTATTTGGGAAAGCAATATAAGTAAATAGTAAATAGAATGCGAAGAGGATTATTCAAGGTACAAAACCATTGATAAAGAATTCTTGGGGGACAGATATTAATGGATACACATATTATGCAGGTTCAGATGGGAAAATGTTAAAAAATATAACAACTCCAGATGGTTATAAAGTTGATAAAGATGGAAGATAGATACGATAAAAATTAAATTTTACAGAAAGTAGGGAGAATGATGAAAAAATATTTAACGAAATCAATAGCAATGGCAATCGTTGCTATGTCAGTGATGACATTTAGTCCATTAAGAGCAAATGCAGAATGGAAACAAGATAATAAAGGATGGTGGTATACACAGGGAAATTCGTATTCAACTGGATGGGAATTAATAGGTGGAAATTGGTATTATTTTGATAGTGATGGATATATGGTCACCAACACAAGCAGTGGAGGATATTACTTGAATGAAAATGGTGCATGGTCTAGTAGTGTATCTTTGGATGAAGCACAAAAAATGATTGAAAAGGTAACAGAAGAAAGAAAAAAATATGATTCATCCTTCAGATTAGTTTATAACGGTGTGATATCAAAAAATAATACAGCCACTGGTAATTGGCCAGGAGATTACTCTAATCTTTCAATAGATAAGTTTTATAATCTTATAGGAACAAATGAAGATATGTATTATTTTGAAATACCAGTCATGGATCATTATTTCGTAGGAAAAGAAACTGGAAGAGTATATTATTTTTGCCCTGGAAATGGACTTGCAACGTTAGAAGTTCAGGAAAATGGGGTAGTAGTAAAATCATGGTGTAAAGATAAAAAAGGTGATCAGAACTGGTATTAAAAATAAGGATATATATTAAATAATCTAAAATTCACTAAAGAAAAGTTTATGATTATACTTCCTATTGTTAGACCTAAAAATAGTATTTGTTAGAGTGTACATAAAAAGTTATTTGTTAAAAAAACTGTAAATGAAGTGCATAGTTTTGTAAGTACTTTAAAGGCATAGTTAAATGAAGTATAGGTATATGAGGGGGGGATAGTTGGGATATTTGCGATATGCAAAATTAAAAAGATAGCAAAATGGGTATTGCAAATCAAGAATTTGCGAAATTTTAGTCTTAGACTCCCTCCTTTCTTTAAGAAACCCCCTTAAGGATAGTTTGTACTTATGCGAAAAAGTATTTAAAGCTTGTCTACACACATGCTGAAACTGTGGTTAAGCTAATTAAGCAATAATCTCATTCTTGAAATGTAGATTAATATAGAATAGGCGAATTGCCAACATTTTGCCGACGCTGAGATTAAAGCGTTGGCAATTTTGATATTATCTGATTTTCTAAGATAGAAACGGTATTTGAGGACATTGTTTTAGTAACATGAGAATAAACATCCATAGTGATTGAAGATTTGCTGTGACCAAGTCTTTCTTGAATATCTTTTATATTAGCTCCTGCTTCTAGTAGCATAGTAGCATGAGTATGTCTCAATGAGTGAAACTTAAATGGTATGTCTAGTTCATAATTTATAACACGACTTAAATATTTAATGCTATCTGTAGTTAGTAATTCACCATTTTCCTTCAAACAAATAAAATCATAATCATGTTTTATATAGTATTGGCCATAACGTAATTTATTTGCTTTTTGATCAGTATGAAATCTCTTTAAAAGAGAACATAAAGTGTCACCAATTTTTATGGTTCTATAGCTACTATTTGTTTTTGGTGGACCAAAAACCCACTGTTTAAATTCGTTTCTATATAATATTTTTTCAACTTTGATTGTTTTAGACACAAGATTTATGCAATCCCAAGTTAAAGACATAACTTCTGCAGCTCTCATTCCAGTGTGGAAACCTATTTGAAGTGGGATATGCATGTTACTGCCATAAGGGAATCTTTTTAATATAGTATTATACTGCTCGAGAGTTATAATTTTTAAATCTTCTAGATTATTAATTAATTTTTGATTGTACTTAGGCATTTTTACAAATGTCATTGGATTTTCTTTTATTAATTGATATGGATACACAGCATTTTTGAAAGCTCCACTTAAGACTCCATATAGATTGCTTAAATAGTTCTTACTAAATCCATTTCTATACTTTGTATTAATCAGTTCTTGTAATTTAGCAGGAGTAATTTTTTTAGGTGATATATACCTATTTGAGGCTTAATATGGTTTTGAATTAATTGTTTATAGCTAACTTGAGTGTTAGGTTTGCAATTAAGTAAAACATATTCTTTAAACCAATAGTCAAAATAGTCACTAACGCTAATATTACTTTCATCTATATAACTACCTGCATTTTCAAATTCAATGATTGCCTTTCTTAGCGATTCTAGTGCTTCTTTTTTGGTAGATCCTCCTGCACGTTCAATCTTTTTTCTTTTTCCATTCTCCTTTCCTACTTCAAAACTATAGTACCATTTGTTACCTTTTTTTCTAACGCTTCCTTCCATGTTTTAACACCTCCACGTTAGCTATTGTTTCGCAATTTGTTAATCAAGATGCACGTTTTAATTGTTATACAAAAACAATATATCATGAAAACTCAAAAAAGAGAGAAAAAGGTTATAACAAATGGTTACATCATGATATAGTTGGAATTTATTTTCCGTTTGAAGAGTATAAAAATAATATACTAGGCTTGTACACTAAATAGGGAAAATTTAAGCTACCAGTCCTAATTTGGAAATAACTGAATCTAAACCTATCCCGTTATCTGCACAGGCATGTGCAAAACTAACTATTTGTACCAAATAGTTGTTACGGAAGTAAGATATTGTATCTCCTAAAGTTTTTAATTTGGGTGTCTTACTATTTTTTACTCTGAAAATTTCTAGAAAAGTATATGTTAGAAATACCATACTCCAATATCTATTTATTGATTTTGAGGATTCGACTTGAAACTCATCAAAACCAAGAGATGATTTATGATATCTGTAGCTTACTTCAATATTCCAGCGTTTTCATAGTAAGATATTATAGTTTGATTATCTAATGATATATCCGTACTTATTAGAAAACAAGGATTATCAGATAAATCTTGTTTGCTCCAACTCATAAGTACAACTGCATTTTCGATGTCATTAAGTTTTCCCTCGTATCTATAAACATAATACTTATTGTTGCTAGCTGTAACAATGCTAGTTTCATTAGGCATAATGTGCTTTGAAAACTTATCAACACCAATTTTAATGCTAGCAGGATATATAACTCTATTAGATTTAATTCTTCCTATGCTGTGACAACCATTTACTAAACTGTGAAGCAAAATTTTTGCTGAGGTATACCATGAATCAATCAGCAGATGATTAGTTTTTGTAGCTGGAGTAAATTCATTTATCAATTCTATAGCGAGTTGTTGTTTATCCTTAAACTTTTTAGGATTATTCTTAAAGACTTTTTTACGTTGATACTGTTTAAAGTTTAAAGGAATTGAGCAATCATTAATTGTATAATGAGATGTTACCAAGCAATGAGACCACATAGGCTTGTTTCCATCTGCATGAGAATTATGAAAATCTAAACCTTCTATATGTTTTGTAGAGATATCTTTTTTACTTAAAGTATCATCAATAATTAGAAATCCAACATCATCATCTTTCGATGTACTGGAGATTTCAGAGATAGCATGAAATATTCGTTCATCCGTAACATACTCATGATTCCATGAGTATGAGCTTAGGAACCTTGAACCTGTACTTCTATGCCTATTACAAGTAAGTTTGCTATAGATTGAAGAAAGATTTTTACTACCTTCGGTAACGGTTATTCCAGAAACTAAATTTATCATATGGTTCTTTAACGCAGAAGAATATGGTGAATTTAACTCTAAAATATAGTTGTTTATTGCTTCATTATGGTTTAATATTGTTGTCAGCATAGATTAACCTCCTTAGGTTTGGTGTCGCAACATAAACCTAACATATTCGAGGCATCTATGCTATTTTTTTACAAAATTTTGTTAAAGTAATTTATGGATTTGTGTCCATAGAAAATTTTCTCAAATTAATGCACAAGTCAAGTAATATATTAAAATTATTAGAGGCATTAAAAGAAAATACATATAAATTATTTGCATTTGAAATGAAAATATATTTGAATTTTTCTAACCTCAGAGAATATTATTTTCAGGCGGTATCTAATTCAAGTTGGGCTCATGAGGGATATTTAGTAAGTTTAAATATTGAAGAAGATACCCAATTTATAGATGAATTAAGAAGGCTGAACAATGCTTTTGGAATAGGAATTATTAAATTAAATCCAGAACACATAACTCAAAGTGAAATCTTATTTTCTGCTAAAACTAAAGAATTTTTAGATTGGAATACTATAGATAGGCTCGTAAATGAGAATTCTGATTTTGAGTGTTTTATTAATGATTTAATGGAGGATATAAAAATAGGGAAAATTAAGAGTAATTATGATGCAACATTAAAAGATGATGATGTTTATAGTTATTCTAAGAGTAAGCTAATTAGTAATAGATAGGTATTAGTAAAAAGAATTAATAGGGAGTCTAGAAATTGAGAATATTAAAGATTTAATGTAAAGTATCACGAATAATTTATGTAAGAAAAAGTAGATGATTTAATATAAATTTAATGTTGGGGAGGAGATTTTTTGGTTAAAATAATAAATGAACCTATAAATGATAGATTTTACAATTTGGTGTCAGAGAGTAAAATGCAAATTAGATTGTGTGCTCCTTATGTAAAAGAAGAAATAGTAAACAATATATAGAGTAACAAAAGAAAGAATGTAAAGATAGACTTTATATCTAATTTTAGTATACCTAATTTTTATAAGAGATCATCAGATATTGAATCATTTGAAACTATAAAGGAATATAAAGATAAAGTGTACAATTGTCAAATGTTGCATGCAAAGATTTATATTTTTGATGATAAACATTCTATTGTAACTTCTGCAAATTTAACTACATCAGGATTTAGAAAAAATGTTGAATATGGAGTATACATAAGCGATATAAATTTAGTTAATAAAATGATTGAAGATTTTAAGTTGATTTGTAATAGTGAGAGCGCAGGAAGAATAGATTATAATAATATTATACATATTGAAAATATATTAAAAAGTCTTCCAATATATCAAGATGTAAATCTAAAAAATATAATCAGTACAACGAAGTTGATAACATTTTAGATATAGATATTGAGTTAATAAAAAATAATTTAAATAGTTGGAAAAAAACTACTTTTGAGGTTGTTGAAATTATAAAAGAACAGGAGTTTTCGTTAACAGATATTTATGCTTATGAAAATTTATTCGAAAGATTTACAAAGCCTTAGCAATGAATGTAAAAGTTATATTGTAGACGAGTATCATGGTGGTAAAATAAATGTATTGCCTAATAAAAGGCGGCGATGCAGAATAATGACATCAAAAGTGTATTTGACACAGGCATATCGTATAGATCAAAGAATAAATAGCAAAATAGAACAGAGTGTTTTACTTCGTGAACTACCTAATAAAGCAATTTCAACATTAAGTAATACTCCTCTAAGTGACACTCGTAATGTGTATTTTATGGAGCACACTATAACAAAGATGATTGATTTAGAAGATGAAATTAATAAAGATATTGATACCATTGTAGATTTAAAAATAGAGTTTGTTTCAATTATTAAAAAAATTAGCAATCCAGAATAAACTGTGATGGCTTTTTGCAAGGAAATAAATATTAGGTTTAATTTATCCTAAAATTGTGTATAATATAATTATAGGAGGTGCTTGTATGCAAGTAAATATTAATAATTTAGTTTCTATATCTGAAGCTAATCAAAATTTCTCTAAAGTTGCAAGAATGGTAGATGAAAATGGTGCAGCAGTTATACTTAAAAATAATGTACCAAGATATGTTTTAATAGATTATAGTAAGTTTCAGCAAGATACTATTGCAGATGATGCTACAGTAGAAGAAGCGGCAAATAATATTTTAAGTAAACATCTAAAGGCATTTGAGGAGTTGGCTAAATGAAACAACTAAGCAAAGAACAAATGATGTATTTGCATTCTATGGCAATTAAAAAGACTGGTGGTTTAGATGGAATTAGAGATGAAGGATTATTGGATTCAGCTTTAAATTCTCCATTTCAGTCATTTGCAGGTGAAGAATTATACCCATCTATACAGTCTAAAGCTGCAAGATTAGGGTTTAGTATTATTAAGAACCATCCTTTCTTAGATGGAAATAAAAGAATTGGAATTTTGGCTATGATGGTATTTTTAGATATAAACGGAATTGAGATATCTTGTAGTGATGAAGATATAATAGATATTGGATTAGGAGTTGCATCAGGAAAGTATAATGCTGAATATATCACAGAATGGATTATTACTTTTAGTGATAGATAAATAAGGTATATCACTGAGTAATTTTAAAGAGTACCTAAAAGACATTAAAGACACTCTATAACCTATGATAATATTATAAAAGACTAAATAGAAAATAGATGAAGCCATTGCAGAAAAAAATGTGGTGGCTTTTTTTATACAACGGATTGGGTGAGTTATATGCCAAAGAAACCATTAAAACCATTTATGAAGGCATAGCAGTTATTGAAATAATAGATATAGGTAAAATGTATAGTTTTGAACTTTTAGATAGTAGCAATTTTGCAAGTATTGAAAAATTGGAGGTAAAGTGAAGTGTGAATATACAGTAATAATAAAATTGATTCAAAAGGAAGTATAATTTGAGAAAAAGTTTGAAAAATAGGTTCCAACAAGTATCCATAAAGAAATAAGAGTTATTTGGAGATTTAAGCAGAAGTTTCAGAGATGGGAACTTGTAATAAATGAAAAGAGATTTCTAGGCTATGATAAAAATCAATATGGAGATTTAGTTATAAATCAAAAAGAAGTAAAAGTAGTTAAAAGAATATTTCAAGATTATTTGAGTGGAATAGGAAGTTTTACAATAGCCAAAGAACTTGAAAAAGAAGGAATTCCTACAGTAGTAGGTGGAAAGTGGAATGGTACTACTATTCTAAAAATATTGAAGAATGAAAAATATAAATGAGATGCATTGCGTTAAAGGACTTATACAGTAGATTTTCTTACTAAGAAAAGAGTAGATAATAATGGTGAAGTTCCAAAATATTATGTTGAAGAAAGCCATCTAGTAATTATAGATAAAGTAATGTGGGAGGCAGTACAGCTTGAAATGGAAAGAAGGCGAGTATTTGCTGAAATTTATAGTGTATTTAAATTAGACTATGCTAAATTAGATAATCCTCTTGCAGGGAGAGTTATATGCTGATGCTGTAACAGTCTATTTGGAAGAAAAACATGGCATTCCACAAATGAAAATCTAAGAAGAAAAGTTTGGATGTGTAGTAATAGATATAAAGTAAAAGGGGAGAAAGGATGCAAAAATAAACATATTGATGATAAGGTTTTATATCAGACTTTTATAAATACTTTCAATGCCATTATTGAAAATAAGAATTATTTTATGGAGAAGTGGAAGGATGGTCTAAAGAGTGAGAATGTTTTAGTAAGGTATAGATCAAAGCAGTTTATAAAAGTTATTGAAAAGGTATAGTAAATAAAAGAATTTGATGTAAATTTATTTTTAAAGCTAATCGAGAAGATGACAGCTTTTGAAGGGGAAAAGATTATTGTAAACTTGCTTGATGGAACTGAGATAGAAGTTATAATTGAATAATATATTATGAGACTGGTTGTGGTAAATTTTATCATGGTCAGTCTTTTTTCTTTTTTGAATACAAAGAAGAAGATGATGCTATAATTAAAATATTATATGTATTTTGATTGTATAAAAGAAATGGGGGGCTGAAAATGTTTAAATTGGAAGAGTATATTGCAAAGAGAAAAAAGGAAGATAAAATTGATGAATTTGACTTTAAGAAACATTCAGAGAACATGGCAAGTATTATTAAGTATGTAACTGATTATTTTAATAATTATTTGAACTTAGAGGATTATGATTATGAAATGGTAAAAATTCAGCAAACAGTAGACAAGTTTAAAAATGGTATTCAAAAAAATTATCCGGAAACACATGAATATATAATCTCATATTATTTAGATAATAAAATACGATTGGATAAATATGTTGCTAAAGCATATGAAGACATGAAAGACAATGAGTTATTTTATAAAGAAGAAGATTATAGAAAGGTTGCTGAATATGTTATTGAAAAAAAGTTAAATATTCCTATGAATGAAATGTTACTTTCTAAGTTATCTATAATGGCTCGAGAATATAAACAAATTCAAAGTGAAGGTCCATCAATTTCAGAAATGAAGGAACTTGATAATTCAATAGTGGATTGGGTAAAGGGAGTATATAGAAACTATCATGTGAATTTATTGAATTATGCAAGTGAGGTTTCATATCATTATTACAAAACTTATGTGGCTACGGAATATGATAGAGAAACGGAGACTTTTTATCATATAAATAAGTATGACTATAGGTATCAAGAAAACCCATTTGATATTAATGACATTTACCATAGAAATGAGCATAGAGAGTTTATTAAAGATAATAAGGGTGAACTTGAAATGTTGATAATGTATTGTTGGTTGAATGATGAAATAAAAGATTTAGATTATTGGCCAGAATATGTTCAACTTTCTCTCGATTCAAATAGAGTAAAGTTATCAAAGAGAAAAAGTATGCTTATACCAGTCCAGATTGCTAATATTAATTATCCATCTGAAATAGTAGCAACAGGTAAATATATTGAAACTGTGAATGGATTAATTACGAAAGATCCAGGAGAAAACTACATATTAAGGATATCTTATGCAAAAAATAATGATGAAATATGGAAAGAGAAAAAGTCCTTAGAATCTTTAAGTGAAAATTTGCAAAGCAGCTTTAAGAGATATGGAGCACCTAGTCTTATAGAATTTCAATCTCCATATAAAACAGCAGGATATAGTAAGGAAGCTTTTTTTGATAATTACCAAACATTTGAGAAAGGTTTATTTAGATTTACTAAGACTAAAATAGCTATAATAAATGGAAATATAAAAGGAAGTAAAGGGAAGGAATTTTTATTTTCATCTATAGATGACATTCTTAAGTTACACAATAGCTGTAAAGAATTAAATTTAAGATTAAAATTATCAGTGGATTTTAACGATAGTAATAGAAAAAATATTTTGAAGGAAAAAATGAAAGAAACAATTAATGCTTTATCTTCAATAAGAAGTTTTATTGTGGGAATTCATCTTAATAATATTGATTCTTGGAATAATTATAGAAGAATATTTGATGAAGATAGTAGGCATGAATATATTAGCATTTATGATTATCCAACAGTTGGAGTTTTTATGCAAGGGTTAGCAACCATTGTACAGGATAGCAAAGCAAGATATTTAATTCCGGAGAAAATTGATAATAAAGAGAAACTCGAAGGATTAATAGATGGACTATACCGTGCAGGTTTTTGTTTTGAAAAAGGTGGCGATTTTGATGAAAAGTAGTGAAATAGATATATACAATGAAACAGAATTTCGCTCATGGGTCAAAAATATTAATGTTGCTTTAACTGAAAATAATTTTTGTAGCATGATCGAAGAACATAATCGTGAAATGGATAACAGAAAGGATATCACTAAGAAAGAGTATTTGAAAGATCTGCCTTCTGGAGTAAGATGGAGGATGGAAGGGAAAATTACACCATGCTTAGATGGAAGAAAAACAATTGTAATGAGTATAGATACCTCAGAAAAGATAAGAATTAAAGCTTATAAATTTATGAATGCTTTTATAAATTGCATATCTAAAATTGGTGGTAATGTATATGTTGATAAAATGGAAGATTATGACAATACTATGGCTACATTATTAGAGAGCAGATATAAATGTAAATTATATGAAAAGCAAGTTAAGTTAAGAAATAGGATAAAGACAGATAATAGAAAGATGAGTCCTTTATACGAGTTAGAGTATAATGGTGATTTCTGTTTTGAAGTTTTTGCTGAAGATAAAAATAAGAAATGGGAATCATTAATGGCCATAGAGATTCACAACTCAGGTGTTGGGGAAAGTAAATTGGCAGATTTGTTTTGGAGATTAAGAGATGATGCAATATCAAAAAAGACTATTATAGAACAAGAAAGAGCAAAGCAAGAAGAAGCGAGAAAAAAACAAATTAAACAATGGGAAGAAGATGAGATTCGTGAAGAACGAATACGTATGGAAAGAGAAGAATTGATAAAGAAAGAAAAAATCCAAGAAAAAATAAAGAATCATATGGATAATTGGGAATATATTAATAATATTTCCATGTACATCAATGATTTGCGTACTGTGTCAGGGGTAAGTGACGATGAAAGAAAGCTTATTTTAAATTATTGTGAATATGTTGAAAAACTCTATAGTAAATCAGATTTTTTCAAAGAAATTTTAGAGTTTTCACAAAAATTAGAAACGTAAGGTAAGGAATAGAAATGAAAATAATTATTGAAAATACAAGTTTGTTTGATAAAGAGTTAAATAATAAAATTCGTGAAAAATTAAAAGATACTGTCCACGAACTTGATAAAAACAAAAGATATAGGGTGGATTTGTCATTTTGTGAGGATTTGATTTTGTGTGAATTTGAAATAGATTCATATGAAATACCAGAAGAAGCATTGCGGCCATACCAAAGGGGAAAAGTGTTAAAAGGTAAAGAAAAAATGTATGAATTATTAACCTATCGGGTTGATTCTGCTACAAATATAGTTAAGGAATATGGAATAAACCTAGGAAGTTGTAATATTAATGGAACACCATTCATTAAATTAAATACAATAGAGTTAAGACTTGAGGAGGAAGAAGATACGGAGTTAGATAAGGGGAGTAAACGAAAAAAAGAAAATAAATTCACATGTAATATGATAATGCCAAGTTTTTCAGCATTTATTGAAAATCTCAAGAAGGCTTCCAAGTATATTGAACAGAGCAGAGAAACTGAATTAGAGAATGCATTTGATGATAAAAAAGAGTATGCTAAATATAAATCTCTTGTTGGCAAAGATGAGTTATATAAGGTATTAACTGATTTAAAAAAAGAATATGGTGATAGGTGGATGTATTCAAGAGAGTATAAATCAGAGTTGAAAGAGAAATTTACAAAGACAATAGAAATTAAAGCAGGAATTATTTGTGATGATATATTAAAAGAAAATATTTTAAAACCACTTGAATTAAAAACAGTATTAATATTTGAAATACCTGTTTACAAAATTACTAAAAAAATTAATGGAACAAATAAAAGTATTGGTCACATTAGGTTGTTAACAAATGGCAAAATAATTAGTGTTAAGTTTCAACCACATAGCAAATCATATGCAATTCCTGATGAAATTTTTAAAGAGTGCATTGTTAATGTCACATCTCAATCTAATAATAAAAAGTTATTTAATATAATAGAAGAACTTGTGAATAGAGTTGATGAAATTTGTCAGAGATTTAGATATGTACTTGAAAAGGATTTAATTCATAATGTATTAGGATATATGGATATAAAGAATATTTTAAAGAAAGCTAGAGAAGCATAAAGAAGAATTGCTAAGTTTAGGTGAGGTAATTTAAAGGATGAGCAAAGAGAAAGCATTGTTATGCAAAAAATAATCTAATTCAATATATGAAAGATTTTCTAAATTACATAATTACTCAAGATGAATATTATGAACTATCAGAGAGATGTTATGCAGAGTATGGAAATTTATTAGAAAAGTATTATTCTAATTTTAATGAAAAATTCATGGAAGTGGTTCCAGATGCCTGTTTATATTATATTGATGAGCCGGGATTAGATGATCACTATAAGAGAGAGTTATTTAGAAATGAAATTAGTAGCTTATATAAAGTTTTGAGTGAACTGTAATTAAATTACCTCTTGACTTCTTAGCAAATTTGAGTGATGAATACTCAAAAAGGAGTGATGAGGTAATGACAGATGAACAAAAAGAAAAAATTAAACAGATGCGCCAGCAAGGTATAGGGTACAAGCAGATAGCAAATGAAATTGGCTTATCAAGAGATTCGGTAAGAGGATATTGCAGAAAGCATGGGCTAGATGGATTTGGTAAATAGATAGCAATGCAGCATAAGATGTTAATGAAGGAAGAATTCGTATATATACTTTGTCTTCAATGTAGCAAAGAAATAAAGCAGAATGCGACAGGAAGAAAAAGAAAATACTGTTCTATGCAATGTAAGAGATTGTGGGATAAAACACATCGTAAAGCATTTGAGTTAAAGTGTTCATACTGCGGAAAAGAATTTAAGTCTTTAGATATTAAGCATCTTAAATATTGCAGCAGAGACTGCTATATTTAAGATGGGTTTTGGAGAAATGAAGATGCTAAGGAAATTGCCAATAAAATTCTAGAGTTTAAAAAGGTTAATAAAATACCTAAATGGCTTAAAGAATTATTGCTTAGAGATGATGAGGAATAGGCATAGTTGGGATATTTTGCAATATGCAAAACTAAAAAAGATAACAAGATGGGTATTGCAAATCGAGTATTTACCACTCATTGTTCTAGATTGGTGGTAATTTAATAT
>Ga0183101_1000741_pt2 | contig 31894 bp, 21 predicted proteins | sample Biomet3_FD_127790 | JGI IMG/M metagenome (GOLD analysis project Ga0183101, IMG submission 127790) | Microbial communities from bioreactor (seeded with sewage sludge) at LBNL, California, USA - Biofuel metagenome 3 | ecosystem: Engineered > Bioreactor > Anaerobic > Unclassified ...
GCAAGAGGTGGCAGCAATGTTATATCTGGATATGAAACTCCATTTTCCCACTTATTTACTGCTGGAGTACTTACATTTAAATAATCAGCAACCTGCTCTTGAGTAAGATTTTCTCTTTTTCTATAATGCCTAATAACTTCACTTATAATCATAAAATTAACTCCTCTATTTATTATGTCCTTATTGATCAACTAAAACATTATTGAGTTCCTCATTGAATATTTGAAATATTTCAATGAGGCTGTATCCACATAAATTTGATTCTCACGCGGAACTTTATAATTAAATGATATCAAAGCTACATAATTTGAGCAATTGAAGACTTTTCATCTTTTATTCATAAAAATTAACCAGTAGTTAATTTTTTATAATATCACCATTTTAACTTTCAATATGAGATGTCATTCTTATTTTTTTAATTTATCTGGACTTCATACTAATTTTATAGGGTTCCACAATGATATTCAAACTTATGGACTTCCAACATTGCCATTATTCAGGAAATTAAAACAGTGGATATGTATTGTTATCAATATGGAACCCTATAATATAATTTGAGTCATAGTCTTCTATTTCCTTTTATTAAACCTCTCCTAAAAAAATTGTTAAGCACTCAATAATAATCTTACTTAAGTAATGGTGTTATATTTCCTGAGTAGTATACGCGCAAAACATGAAGTGCTCTAGTGCAAGCAGTATAAAGTAAAAGTCTTTCCTCTTCACAACTATAATTTTCATCTCCTGCATTATATATAATCACCACATCAAATTCTAATCCTTTAGCAAGATAAGCAGGTATTACCAGTATGCCACTCACATACTCATCGTCATCCTTTATTATTGACCTAACATTAGTCTTATCTTTTAAGAAATTATATACCTCATTTGCTTCCTTGGCAGTTTTTGTTATGATTCCAATGGATTTATAATTTTTCTCATTATATATTTTTATATCTTCAAGAAGTCTTTCTTTTATAGCTTTTTCATTTGAAAAGCCAAGAAGCAAAGGTTCTTCTCCACTTCTTTCCACGCATTGAGCCTCAAGCCCCTTATCAAGGAGCCTTCTTGATAATTTAGTAATTTCCATTGTTGATCTGTAACTTTTTGTTAAATTTATTATGCAGGTATTATCTTCAGCAAATATATGAGATATATTCTTATAGTCTCCTACATTCATAAATGGGTTTATTGATTGATTCAAATCCCCAAGTATAGTCATGTTTGCATGGTTAAAAAGCTGATAAAATATTTCATATTGAAGTGGTGAATAGTCCTGGGCCTCGTCAATAATAACGTATTTGATTTCTGAGGTTTTAGGAAGATCTCCCATAGCACCTTTTAGATACAGAAGGGCTATCTGATCCTCATAATTAAGCCTGTGGACTTTTATTTTTTCTAATGTATATCTTCTTATTTCACTAATTTTCTTCTCGTTGAATTCAATATTTGAATCTTTCAAGAAAAACTCAAGATTCTCAAATAACTTTTTATAAATACCCATTAAATCAAATTTTGTCATTCTATTTATTTCATGATAAATCTCTTTCAGTTCATTCTTTACCATAGCTGTACTATGTTCTATAATTTCAGCTTTATCTAAATAAGAATCTGAATCTTTAAGTTCACCAGCAACTTCTTCTATACGCTGTTCTTCATAAGGCTTTAAAAGAAATAAAATCCGCTCTCTTATCTTTTGAAGTCTTCTTTTTCGTGGAAGATTTATATAATCTTTGAAAAATAACTCATCTAAGTCCTGAGATGAAATTATTAAATCGCCTCTAAATTTAATATTCTTAAAGTTTGTATCTTCCTTTTCCATAAAGGTTACATAACTCTTTAATATATCTATGTACCCCATTGAAGATTTAAACTTAATATTATTGATTCTTATTTGATAGTCGGATTCCTTCTTTGATGCTAAAATATATTCCATCATTTCGCTATAGTTTTCTTTGTTAAGTCCTCCACCTAAAGCTTTGTGCATATATTCTTTAAATGTAGTCTGACACATATTATCTTCTCCGAGTTCAGGTAATACATCAGAAATATACTCATTAAAAATATCATTTGGCGAAAATATCACTATATTTTTAGGAGTTATTTTATCCCTATGCTTATATAAAAGATAAGCAATTCTATGAAGAGCGACAGAAGTCTTACCGCTCCCAGCAGGCCCTTGAACAATAAGATTTCTATATTCTTCATTACGAATTACTTTATTCTGCTCTCTTTGTATAGTTGTTACAATGCCCTTCATCTTGGTGTCGGTACTTTTACTCAAGATATCCTGTAATACTTCATCATCTATCTTAAGATTACTGTCAAACATATATTCAATTTCACCATTATTAATTTTATACTGTCTTTTAAGTGTAAGTTCACCCTCTACTATACCCTCAGGACATTTAAACTCTGCTTGTCCAATTTCATAATCATAAAACATGCTTGAAATTGGCGCTCTCCAGTCATATATTAGAAAATCAAAGTTATCATTAATAAGATTAGATATCCCTATATAACACTTTTCAGCCCTTTCCTCACCTTTTTCAATAAAATCCATTCTTGCAAAATATGGAGATAAAAGTACTCTTTCGTATTTTTGCTCAAGCTTTCTTGTAAATTCATGAGTTCTCTTCTGTATTTTCATGGTATTAATAGACTGCATAAAGTCTACGATCTGTTCTAATCCATTATTTACAGAAACTGATCCTACATTCTCCCATAACTCCCTTTGTACTTCGATTGCATCACTTTTAAACTTTTCTCTAAAGTTACGTTTTTCATCAAGTTGTTTTTGAGCTTCTTTAAGTACCTCCTGCAGCCATTCACGTTCAAGTTTCCATTCAAAGTCGTTATTTTTCATAATACTTCGCTCCTTATGATAAAATAATTTTACAGAACTAATTCCGAACTCTATTGACATTGCTTTTCCGAAAGTGTATAATATAATTAGAGATATATAAACAATATTATTAAAAAGCAATATCTAACTTATTGTATCGTTTTTATTTTGTTGTGTCAATAGTAAAGACATTTGTCATTAGACAAATGTCTTTTGTTTTTTCTTTATTAATTTATATTTGAGTAAATTCTGCGGACTGGTTGTTTCTTGAGCGTATAACCTTTAAAAGTATGGGAAATACTTAGTCTTCACGGCACTATAATTTTCTCCATTAAAGTGGCAATTTCATGATAATGGCTGCACCTTCTCCATATACACTTTGTGCTAGCAAATGTCCCTTATGTTTAACTACAACAATATCATAACAAATGCTCAAACCTAAACCAGTTCCTTCGCCAGGTTCTTTTGTCGTGAAGAAAGGATCAAATATTTTATTTATATTTTCTTCTTCAATGCCAGTACCATCATCTCTTATTTCTAAACAAAAATATTCTGCTTCCCTATAAGTCTTGATTTTTATGCTACCTTTTTTATCTTTGATGCCAATGTAATAAATTGAATTTTTTATAATATTAAAGATAACTTGTTCAATTTGGAATCTATTACACTTAATATAATCATCATCAATTAAGTTTAGCTCTAAGTCAAATAAATCATCAAGTTTGTATTCTTTAAGTTCCATCTTCAAAATTTTCATAGATTCTTCTATTAATTCACTGAACTTATTCATTTCAAAATTATCGTAAGCATCTTCATTAGAAAATCTAATGATATTTTTAATTATGCTGCTTATTTTTTCAAGACCTTCATTTGTCTCCGTTATAACTGGTTCAAAGTCTGATAGGATAAATTCTAATTTGCCTCTAGAACCTAATAGCTCTTCAAGTTCTTTTTTATCAGAAAAATATTCTTCATTTTCCTTAATAAAAGTTAAATATTTATCTAAATATTCTTTTAGAGTTTTAGCATAACTTTGAATTGTATATATATTAGAAGTAACATACCCTAAAGGTGTATTAATCTCATGAGCAATTCCTGCTGAAAACCTTCCTATAGTAGATAATTTTTCCCTATTTACTAATTCAATTTGTGTTGTTTTGAGCTTTGCATTTGACTCCTTAAGTTGAGCATTAGTATTTTTTAGATTATTATAAGATTCCATCAAAGCATTTTGATATTCCCTCATCTTTATTGCTGATTTTAATCTTGATGTGAATTCAATAGGCTCGATTGGCTTATTAATGTAGTCATTAGCTCCAAATTCAAAACTCTTTTCTAAGTATTTTTTATCTGTTAGCGACGTAAACATCAAAATAATCACATTCTTATTGTTTCTTCTTATAATCTCCAAGGTTTCTATTCCAGATAACTTAGGCATAACTATATCTAATAGTATAATATCTATATTCTGAGTATTCATAATTTCAATAGCTTCTTCTCCTGATGCTGCTGTTATAATATTGCATTTAATTTCACTGATTTTAATTACTTCTTTCGCAGTAATTATATTAAACTTTGTATCATCAACGATTAAAATATTCATAATTCCCAACTCCTAATCTGCAATTTTTAGACCTGTATTAATGTTTATTAAGAACTTATCAGGAACTATAATAATCTTACCTCCAAACATTTTACCCAAATTATCTAAGAAATTTAATATTAATTTAGCTTCTGTCTTACTAATAGTCTTTAAGAAATTATTCTTATTTCTAATGAAGAAATTGATATTTAAAGTAGTTTTATGTGTGAAGTTTAATAATATTTCGTCTTCTTTCGAATCCCAAGTAATAACTTCTAAAACATTATTAAATATTAACTCAAATACTCTCTTGTTACCTAAATAATTAATTTGAGCAGTATTATTATTATCATAAATTATGGGTAAATTTCTGCTTTTTAATTCATCAAACTTGGACTGTAAAGAGTTTAAAGTGAAGGTTTCAGAAATACTTGGAATAGTCTCTAAATATTGAAAATATACTTTATCTATCAGCTGATTTATATATTTCTGCCTAGAGCACTCATCCTTTGAATTGTCATACATATTATTTTTTAAATCAAAGATTATTTTTGAAACCACTTTAATATAATTAATATCCTTTTGACTATTCTTTACTAAATTGTTATTACTATCAAGAATCTTTTTGTATAACTTATTTTTTTCTTCTATTTGAACTTTAAATATTTCATTTTCCTTTACTAATTTATAATACTCTAAAGCTTCATGAATAGCTGGAAGAAATTCCTCTTCATTATTCCATGGCTTTGTAATATACTTAAAAACGCCTACTTTATTTACTGTAACTATTACCTGAGATATTTGAGCATATCCAGAGAGTACCATTCTAACAGTGTTAGGAGATATTTCTTTAACTTTTTCTAAAAGCTCTAAACCATTCATCTTCGGCATTCTCATATCTGTAACTATTACAGCTATTTCATTTTCTTGAAATTGTTCTAATGCCTTTTCGCCACTAGCTGCAAAAAGTGATTTAAAATCTTCTTGAATAGTTATTCTCTTTATTGAATTTAATATATTAGTTTCATCATCTACAAAAAGTACATTAAATCTGTCCATATTAACTCTTCCTTTCCAATAAGTTTTTTACTATCTGTTCGCATCTTTGTTCATTTATTCCGTAATTTTGCAAAATCTCTAGATAAAGCTTTGGTGCATAACTTGGTTTTATTATTTTCCAAGAATAATAATCTGCTATGTGAATCATTGATACCAGCTCTCTATTTACCTCACTACTTGACATAGGATCATGATGATATAATGCACTTTCTACTACTGCATAAGGTATATCCCACCATTGTAATAGATATCCTCCTAATTCTTCATGATCAATTTTAAATTTTTCCTTCTCTAAACTATTTATTTCATTTAATGATTTATAAGATGCTAATTTGTAAAGCTCATCATACTCCTTATCATATATCTTAAAGAAAGCTACTTTTCCTATATCATGAAGAAGACCTGCTGTACCGTAATAATCAGGGATCTTTTTACCTAAAGCTTTGTTATATAGCTCTATTAGTATTTTATTAGTTAAGTTTGAATGCTCCCATATTTCATTTTTATTATAAAAATCATTTTCTGATTTAAAGACTTCTGCTGTAGCCATGATTGCCTTTAAATTTACCAGCCCAAGGCTTAATACTGCTGTCTTTATTGAAGCTGTCTTTATCCCATAAAAGGCTGAATTTATAATTCTTAGGACTTCAGAACTTAAAGTTATATCAGCCTCAATTAATCTTACTATCCTATCTATATTGTGATCATCATGTTCAACAACATCGTTTATTTCTTGTAGTACAGAGGGAATTGTCGGAAGCTTGCCCATTTCTTTTATATGATTTAAGGATATATTATTATGTAATAATTCCTCAGTTTTAAAAACCTCATCAATAGCCCTTCTAAAATCATCCTTTTTCCAAGGCTTAGTTATAAATAGCTTTGCCAAATTATTATAGATAGATTTAAAAACCGTTTTTTCATCTGTAAAGCCACTTAATATTAATCTTGTTACCTCAGGGTATACTAATTTAACCCTTTTTAATAATTCATACCCATCCATTTCGGGCATTCTCATATCACTTACTATTAGATCAATATGGTTTTTTTCAAGAATATCTAAAGCTTCTCTTCCACCGTTTGCAATATATACGTCATAAGGACTGTCAAAAAATTCTCTTCTGATTGAATTTAAAATAGCTTTTTCATCATCTACAAATAAAATAGACTTACTCATTTTGGGTCACCTCTTCCTGTTCTTCATGTCTAGTAGGAAGTTTTATAGTAATCTTTGTACCTTCTCCTAAAACACTGTCAACAATCAAATCTCCCTTATGAGTATTTTTTATAATATCATATGCAATACTTAAACCAAGTCCAGTACCTTTACCTATAGGTTTTGTTGTAAAAAAAGGTTCAAATATTTTATCTAAGTTTTCTTTAGGTATACCTGTCCCATTATCTTCTATAACACAACTTACAAATAAATCATCACTAAAAGTATGAATTTTTAATAATCCAAAATAGTCTAAATCTGCCTTCTCTTGTTTTTCCTTTATAGCGTGAGAAGAATTAATAATAAGATTTAATATAACTTGGTTTATTTCACTAGGAATTGCTTCCACTTGTGGTATTTCATCTAGTTCAATTTCAATATTAGAGTTATATTTAATTTCATTTTTAGCTATAACCAGAGTATTTGTTATTCCATAGTTTAAATCATATTGTTCAAAATTCTTTTCTACAGATGAATGAGCAAAATTTCTCATTGCGGCTATTATCTTCTGAACTCTTTCAATTCCACCTTCTGTATCCTTTAATAACTCATCAATGTCATCCATTATAAAATCTAAATTATATTTTCTTTCTAGATTCTCAACATTTGCCACTTCATCTTTAACCAAGCACATTCCTTCTTTTGAATTAGCCAGTAAACTTTTATATAGCAATATTATCTCATTAAGCTTTTCAACATATTTTTTTAAAGTTCCAAAATTACTTATGATAAAGCCTAAAGGATTATTAATTTCATGAGCTATTCCAGCAGATAGATGACCTAAGTTTGCCAATTTATCTTCTTCAATCATCATAAATTGAGCATTTTCTAAATTTTTAATGCTCCTTTGCAATTCTTCATCTTTAAGTTTCAATTGACTTAGGAGGTTTACCTTTTCTTCAATATTTTCAGAAATAATAAGATATTTCTTAACATTTGAATTTTCCTCAAAAATTTGGCATATAGATACCTTTAGACAAAATACAGAATTTTCTTTATTTTTAGCATAAATTTCACCATTCCAATTTTCAAATAGAAATAGATCGCTTATTTGACGTATCTTATTATCTTCTGCATAACTACTTTCAAAATAAAATAAATTATTAATATTCATATTTTTAAGCTCTTCCTCAGAATAATTCCACATTTTTTCAGTTGAAGCATTAAAGAATTCTAACTTTCCATTAGAATCGGTAATTAGTAAGGATTGCTTGATATTTTTGATTATAGTCTCAAATAAATATTTCATTTCCATAAAAACTCAACCCCATTTTTAAATATTCTTTTATATTACTATAATTTCTACATCAAATACCAAAATCCTTCAACTTTACATTTATTTATAACTTATTACACAATAAATTATATTCTATCTTTAAAAATTCATTTACTTTTTCTATTTCTTGTCAAATAAAAGCAACTTAAACCTAAAAACTTATATAAAATAAATAAAGCTGAGACTTTCTAAATACTAGAAATCCTCAGCTCAACTAATTTTCTATTACACTTTTTGTTTATCCTAATCAGATATCATATGCATTTTTTAATTTCAAGAAATAATCATTTGAAATTTGACCACTTAAATTTATTAGTAAGCAGTTGTTTAACTTGGTACTTATATTAATGGCTTAGAAGTACGCAAAAATATGTTGTATTTAAACGCTCCCAAGTATATAACTCCAATTTTTGATTGTGTGATAATAACTTAATCAGCGAACAAACGCGAGTAAATTTTCTGCTAGAGCTTATTTAATTTAGTACTTGTCACACTAAAAGTAGAAACATGAAGCTATGGAAGGCAATCCTCAATTTAGAGCTTTCCAGCGAAAATTTTTCCTGCAATTCCTAATGCGCTACAAGCTTTAGGGAATCCTACATATGCTGCACATTGCAAAATAATTTCTAAGATCTCTTCTTGTTTTAATCCAGCTTTAAGAGCACCTTTTATATGAAAATCTAATTGTTCAAATGCGCCTTGTGTTATAAGGGCAGTTATTGTTACAATTTCTCTTGTTTTTAAATCCAAATTTGGTCTTGCATATATTTGACCAAATCCAAAAGAAATCATTTTATCCAAAAAGTCTGGAAATATCTCTCCTACAGAATTTATCATCTGTTCACCATTTTCATCTGTCATTTGTTTTAACGTATTAATTCCGTTTTCATAATCTTTATTCATTTTACTATCCCCTTTTCATAGTTGGTGGTATTTCATTTGGATCAACCATAACTTCTATTAGAATTGCTTCCTTATGTAAATTTGAAATTTCTAATGCTTCTTTTAATTCAAGTTCATTGCAGCATCTATATGATTTTACACCAAGTGATTCACCAAATTTTTTACCATCTAATGGTACATTATAATTGGTCCCTACTGTCTTTCCAAAAAACTTTATCATAGCTTTTTCTGGCATATCTAATCTTCCATTATTTATTACTATAAAGGTAACTGGAATATTATAATTTGCTGCTGTTGAAATTTCAGCTCCCTGCATAAAGGTACATCCATCACCAGTTATGCAAACAATTCTAGAATTATAGTTTGCTAGTTGTGCTCCAATTGAGTAACCTATGGCATGTCCCATAGCTCCAAATACGTCATCAAAAAAGAATGTACCTGGTTTTCTGATATTAAAATATCTTATTGCATAAAAAGAATGACTACCATCATCGCCAAAAACGACAGCATCATCTGGTAATACTTTTCTTATTATTTCCATAGCATGAGCAGATGAAAGATACTTATTGTTTTCTTTAATATTATTTTTAAATTCATAAATCTTTTCTAATAAAGTATATTCTTTTCTTCTCTTATCTTTAGCTTTATCTAATACTAGCTGTAGATTAGCTTTGATATCGCCAATAATAGGTAGAGTTTTAACTGGTAATGCTTTTTCTATGAATGTATTATCATAATCTAAATGAACTACTTCTTTAGGATAATTGTCTGGTGATATTCCTACTAAAGACATATCAGATAGTTTACTTCCTATGACTATCATTAAGTCTGTATCTTTCTTAATATATTCACTTGATTTATCTGTACCGCCTAAGCCTAATGCGCCAAGTGATAAAGGATGGTTCTCAGAAAATGTTCCTTTTCCTCCTGGAGTCGTCATAACTGGTATGTCCCAAATTTCAGCTATGTTTTTAATTTCTTCGTAAGCTAGACTTGAATGTACTCCTTTGCCTGCCAATATAACAGGTTTTCTAGCATTATTTAGTTTACTAACAAATTCATCTAATCTCGAGGATATTAGTTTATCCATATTGTTAGGTAAATCAAGTTCAAATTCATCTATTTCTTCATCAAGTATGTCAAGAGGTATTGATAAATGAACTGGCCCTTTGACACCTGAATAAGCTTTTTCTAATGCATGTTTTAATAATATTTGAAACTGATCAGCTCTTTCGACTCTAGCACTAAATTTAGTAACTGATTCAAACATCCTAACTAAATCTGTACCAAAAATTGTTGAATCTTGTCCTATAGCTTTCCCAATATTATGCATAGATTGCTGCCCAGTAATAAATAGTACTGGTACATGGTAAGCTTTAGCCTGTCCTGCAGCAGTTAATGCGTTTGTGCCTCCAGGTCCAGAAGTTACAAGAGCAACACCCAATTTCTTGTTAATTAATGAGTAACCTGCTGCTGCATAACCAGCGCCACTTTCATGTTTACTTAAAATAAAATTAATATCTTGTCTATCCAATTCCATAATCAAAGAAGCAAGAGGTCTTCCTGGTACTCCAAAAACATTATTAATCCCCCATTTCCTAAAATTGGATACTAAAATAGATGCTATGTTTCTCATATGTATCTCTCCTTTTATAATTAATATTAATATTCTAAAAAGTAATTTTAGAATATTAATCATCTTATCTGATGCCCAGCTACACTAACACTTATATGCTTCCTGAATCAAGTTTTACCTTATTCCAAACTAATTGCTGCATAGAATCCCATACGCACAGCTGTACCAACGTTCCCAACTTTTTCACAATCGCCTATAAACCTAGTTTTTGTATAATATTTTGCTTTTATTGCCTCTGCCAGTTTATTGTTCATTACCATGCCCAAGGCATTAATCATACTATCAGCTTTTATAAATTCAGATGAACCATCATGTGTTTCTATATAAACACCGTTACTATCAATTGATGTAACTTTGCTATTTGTATGAATTTTCACTCCAGATTTATGAAGCATAGGTATTAATGATGCTGCATTAGCAAACAAAGCATCCTTTGCAACTGAATCTGACATTTCAATAATCGTAACTTTCTTACCATATTCAGTAGCTAGTTCCAAAGCACTATCACAGCCTGATAATCCGCCCCCACATATAACAATATTTTCACCTTTTAATAATTCTTTATTTTTATGTACCTCAATTAAATTAATAATATTTAAACCGTCGATACCAGGAATTTGAGGATTAGCTGGAACTGCGCCTGTTCCTACGATGATTTTATCGCACTTTGCTAATATCTCATCAGCAGCAGTAACTTCTGTGTCTAGTTGAATTTTAACATTCAATTTCTTAAGCTGAACACCATACCAATCTATTAATCTGCATAACTTATTCTTAAAAGCAGGTGTCGAAACTGCTGCAATCTGGCCCCCAATTACTTTTTCTTTTTCAAATAGAGTAACCTTATGTCCCTCAATTGCAGCAACACGTGCTGCCTCTAACCCTGCTGGCCCCGCTCCTATAACTACGACATTTTGTGGAATTTTAGTATGCTTAATATTAAAACGCTTTTCATTACAAGCTTGCGGATTTACAGAACAACTTAACTTAGTAAATCTAGCTGCAATACGTCCTATACATCCCTCATTACAGCGAATGCATGGTCTTATATCTTCACGATTACCACACATAAGCTTATTTGGTAGTTCTGGATCTGCTATTAGAGGACGTCCAAACATGACAAGATCAGCATTTCCAGATTCTATTAACCTAACTGCTGTTTCGGGCGTATGATTTCCCGAATTAAGTATTGGAAGATTAACAGCTTTGCGTGTAGGCTCACATAAATATTCCATACATGCATCTCCCAAATATGAAGGTGGAAAAACATATTCAATTGCTTCAGACGATCCTGCATCTATATCTATGGCATCAACTCCTACCTCTTCTAGTAGTTTAATAAGATGCATGCTGTCTTCTATAGTACGCCCACCTTCAAAACGATGATCAAGTGACATACGAAATAATATTGGCATATCTGGTCCAACAGCATTTCTTATTGAACGAACAATTTCCATAGGAAATCGAGCGCGTTTTTCATCTGTTCCACCATACTCATCCTCACGTTTATTCCATATTGGAGACATAAATTGATCTATTAAATCTCCAGCATGTCCATGTATCTCAATCGCATCAAAACCTGCATTTTTAACATTTTTGGCAGAATATGCAAATTTTTTAATAATTTCTTTTATATCGTAATGACTCATAGGCCTACAATTAACTTTTCTATTATATGCTGCTGGTATAGGTGATGCTGACATCGGTGGCTCTCCATATTCGTTTGGAAGTGCATTACGTCCTGTACCACAACATAATTGGGCAGCTATTCTTGCCCCGTATCTTTGCACAGTTTCACAAAGAGTAGTAAGTTTTGGTATTACATACGTATGCTCTAATATACCTGAAAGAGGCCCTTGTGCTATATCATGTGAGATAAACTGAGCGCCCATAATTATAAGTCCAGCTCCGCCTCTTGCACGTTCCTCATAATAATCAATTTCATCATTTGAAATAGTACCATCACTATTGGATGCATTAATTCCTATAGGCGAAAAAACTATTCTATTTTTAACCTCCATGTTTCCAATTTTAAATGGTGTAAATAACTTCTTATAGTCCATAATAACTCTGTCATTCCCTTCTCGATACCTATCAAAATCTATATAGATACATTAAATAAATAACTCAATACTTAAATAGCTCAGTCTATAAAATTTTTTCATATATTACTTTTATAAATATCCCTTTAAAAATAAATATCAGAAAATTCAACATTAATGGCATTTACTAATCCATTATCTGAAGATATAAATGCTCTATTTTTCTCCTCAAATGTAACTTCTTTAATAGGTAGCGTTATTGTGAATTTACTGCCAATTCCTAATTCACTTTCTACCTCAATGCTTCCTTCTAATATTTCTACCAACATCTTTACTAATGCTAAACCAATCCCACTACCTTCTGCCTGTCTTGAAAGATTATTATCAACTTGTCCAAATCGTTCAAAAATCACTTCACGTTTATCTTCTGGAATCCCTACCCCAGTATCAATCACAGCAATTGATACTGTTTTATTCTTCATATTTTCTGTAATCTCAACAGTTATCCTTCCACCTTCTGGTGTGAATTTTATTGCATTTGATAAAAGATTCAAAATTATGCGTTCATATTTTTCATCATCTATTGAAGTATTTATGCTATATGTATTAGTTTTAAATCCAAACATAATCTTTTTTTGATCTGCATATATTTTTATAGATTCTGCAATCAATTGTGTTATAAATACAATATCTATGTTCTTTTGGTTTAATTTAAATTGATCTGCTTTTAACTTGGTAATATCTAACAAGTTATTTACAAGCCTCAACTGCCTGAAAGCATTTCGCTTTATGCTTCCTATTAAGTTTTTGACTGATTGAGGAATCTGATTAATATATACCTGTTCAATCAATTGAATAGCTGAATAAATTACATTTATTGGTGTTTTAAATTCATGAGTAATAAGGGTTATAAATTCATCTTTCATCACAAGGTCTTTTTCTAAAAGCTCCCTTTGCTTTTTTTCCGATTCATATAATAGTTCTTTTTGCTTATTAAGCTTACGATTTTGTTTTCTAAGCAATAGTTCTCGTTCTATGGCATCAACTACAGTAGTTAATGTCATTAGAAAAAATGGATTATGAAGTATAACAGCCGTCATTATACATATAGTTCCAAGTAAATTATCATCATCTGAATAGTGAAATGGTACTCCATAACATGCGCTCTTCTGTAAAGAATTATGATAATGATCCTTTCCTATTATCTGTATTGGATGATTTTGCTTAAGAGTCAAACTAACAACATTTGTTCCCATATCCTCCTCGCGAAATTGAATACCTGGCTTAACTCCAAATTCAAACATTGTTTCTCCTATAGCTTCGTCCCCAAGAATTTCTAATAAATACCCGTTCTCATCAGTAATAGTAACTAATATAGGAGTACCTTCTAAAGATTTAATCATTTTATTGCCAAAAAATTTAACAACATCTAAAACTTCTTTATATATATCTTTCTTTTTAGCTAATTCTAATTCTGATATAGCATTAGGAGACACTCTAGGTTTGTTGGGATCTAATCCTAATTTTCTACACTTCTTTTTTGATTCTATAATATAATCGGCTTCTTGTTCATCTATATCTTGCAACGTATATTGCCTCCTCAAAAGAAAACTTTAGTAATTTATGTATATCGATTCACTTTTTTACATAATTTACCCAACTATTATATCACTAAGTTTCTATTATCGGAATATTTATTCTAATTAATTTCATAATTTACAATTAATTCATATACATTTTATATTTCACGTTTTTAAAATCGCAAAAAAATGTAAAATTGTAACCAATATTACATAAAAATTATTCAAATTAGCAGAAATAATTTTTCAGCTATCTTTACTATTTTCATAATTCATAATAATTGTCTTTTAGAAAATCTTTTAATGCATCTTAACCCTATATCTAATAAAAATTGTTACATTGTTAACTTCTTTTGTTTCTAACTTCTTAACTTTTTTCCTTTTTAAATTGTAAAAAAGTTTTATTTTAAAAAATGTTCGTTCAAAAAAACATTTATTTGTGACTTGCTTTTAAACGCTTTGATTTATCATATAAAAATATTACTATTATTTAACTTAATCCATCAATCACAAATAAAATAAGTGTAAATGCTAATCAATTTCTTAATTAATGGTTGAATATATTAATTTTGTATAATAGTAAAATGAATATTATGTAAATTAATTGATTGTTTTCCATTATAGGGATATAATTAATTGTATGATAAAAAAGACAAACTTAGTCGAATTTAAATATTATTATCTAAGTTTCATATACCAAAGGAACTACAAATAAAGCTAATACCATACTATTCTTGGCTAAGTTCAAAGAACCAAATGTGATAAATGAAATTAAGTCACTTACTCGACTTAACTAAGTTGTAGCAAGCAAAATCAATTTCAAAGGAGACTGAATCTCTGAGGTTGTTAGCTAAATACGAGTAACCGAATATAGTAAAGGAGGTTAAGTCGCTAAGCAACTTAACTAAGTTCTAAAAACCAAATATCAACTTCAAAGGAGGCTGACATCCTGCGGTTGTCAGCTAAGTTCGAGAAACCAAATGTAAAATTTGGACTCTCACTTATCACTTATCACTTATTAAGTATTTAGTTAGGGGGAAAATTATCAATGATAAACAAAAAAGTTAGTAAATTATTAGGACCAGTTTTTGGAATTATGGGATTCATGTTAACCATGAGTGCATTAGAAATGCCAGCTTTAGCAGCTGATAATGTACAAGCAATTTCTTCTTACACAAGTAGTACAACTTCGGCTGCTGCTACTTATAAAGATTATTCAGTTGATATAAATAAGAGCGTTATTCAAAATGGATTAAAAGTAACATTAGTAAAGGCAACGGTAACAAAGCATAAATTAAATGCAGTAATTAAAGTAGAAAGCATACAACCTTTTGATAAAACTAAAAATGATAATTCGATAATTCAATTACTTTATGGTGAAACTCAACGAGGCGGCGAAAGCATGTCAACTGATTTTATAGATGATAAAACTCTATTAATTACTATAGATCAAGATACTCATGATGAAGAATTTCCTAAAAGCGGTGATTTAAGGCTCGATGTAGTATTTCCAAATTATAAAGTTAACATAGGAATGGATGCAAACGCAGATTTTTCAGGATTATTTAATAATATAATCGAAAAAGATTTATCAACAAAAATTTCTGGGTCTGACAGGACTTTAGATAAATTAGAATCTGATGTTTTAGGAACAACAGTTACTTATAGTGAACCTCAAAAAGACCATGATGATAGGTATATGGATTCTTCAATGATCTTAAAGGTTGGAGATAAAATGTATAAGTTAAGATCCTCTGGAAGCTCTTCAGATGATAAAGTAATAAAAGGAAGATATGAATCAAAGACAGCTACTTATGATATTCTTAAAGACCAAAAAGATATAAGCCTAATACCTTTAACTTGTAATATAACTTGGGACGAATTTAGAAAAACACATGAAAATGGTAATAAAGAAGAAGATACAAATAAAGAAACAACTAATAATGTAACCTATTCAAAATCTTTCGATTTCTCTGATGGAAGTAAAGGGGAAATATATAATATTGAAAGAAATGATAATACTGTAAAAGTATATTGTAAGGGAAGTTCAGAAAAGGCAAGTTTATTAATGGCAAGTAGCATGAGCATGTATTATCATTTTACAGAAGGTCAAGTTTATTACTCTAATTATGATAGCGATAAAAATATGAGTTTCTATAAAGATCCAAATGTTGCTCTTGGATATATCGTAGAGTTTAATAATGTAGAAAAAGATAAGGCATTAGATATAATTTCTAGAGATAATATAGAACAAATAGATAGATATAATCTAGGAAGTGAAATACAAATTTCTAAATAAAATACTGAAATAAAGCAGTAGCTAATCAAGCTACTGCTCTATTCTCCGTTTCACTGTTCTCTTTAACATTAAAACGTATAATGCAATTGCATATCATAAAAAACTGCTTTATCTATATGAATTATTCTGCATGCTTATACAAAATCACACTTTCAATATAATTTATATACCTTCTTAATTCATTTGATTCTTCTCTAGTAATTTCTCCTGATTCATACATATTACGAACTGCTGAACGCTCTATATCCATGGCTTTAATTCTTAGTTCTTCCTTTTGTTTTATGCTTTCCTCATTATATTTAACTACGTTTCCTTTAAATCTATTAATCATGGTTCTGTAATATAGAATTACGTCTTGTGCAGCGTTTGATCCTTCATGACTTCTTAGATATTCCTCTAAGGCTTCAATTGCAGCTTGAAAGGATTTTAATTGAATATCTTTTACTAATTTCAAATTATTTAGCTTGATTTCTTTCCTCTTTTTGAACTTTTTGTAAAAAATCTTCGTTGCTCTCGTTAATTTTCTTACAAGAAACATAGTATCTTGACTAGGATTTCTTAGAAAGACTTCTTCTCTATAATCTAAAGATTTATCAAGTGCTTTAAATACTTGTTCATCAATCTCACTTTTACCCATTAAGTCATTAATATATTTTCGTTCTGCCTTTAATGCTATTAATTGTATTTCAACCATTTCTTGATGATTAAAATTTTTCTCGACTGCGCTTGAGGTTTGCTCAAATCTAAGATTTTGAGATATACGTTTATATTCATGAATTAATTCATAAGCTACTGATTCATTTTCATCATTTATTTCTGACTCAACAGCTTTAATACCAGCAAGTAAAAGTTTATTTTTGGCTTCAATTAGGTTTTTATCCCCAATCTGTTTGTCTTCTTCTAATTCACCTTTACATAAAAACGGTAGAAATATTGTTGCGCATATTAATGTGAATAATATTACGCCAGCAGTTAAAAAAAGTATCAGTGAGCGTTCTGGAAATGTATCTCCGTTATCCAAGAAAAAAGGCATTGATAGAACTCCAGCCATTGTAACCGTACCTCTAACACCTGTTAAACTAGTTAATAGCGCTATTTTTACATTAGGCACTTCTATATTTTTACTTTTGCTTAGGCGATATTCATAGAAAGCTGAAATATAAGACCAAATAAAACGAATTGCCAAAATAACAAATCCAATTGCAATAACATATCCAATGGCCTTTAAATTTCCTATATTGGGATCAGCTATTGTTTCACTCATTGATAAGGGAATATTTAATCCTAATAATAAGAATACAATTCCATTTAATACAAATAAAATAATGGACCATATATTTTCTGTAAGTACCTGCTCTTCCGCTATGCTAGTTTCAAATCTTCTGCTGATAAGTGAATGAACAATACCTGCAACCACCACAGCAATTACTCCTGATGCGTGTAAAAATTCCTCAGTGATTATAAATATTACAAATGGAGCTAATATCTGCAGAAGGGAGTGAAAGACAACATCATTTATTCCCTCTTTACGCAAATTAAATCTTATTAATGTCAAGATCAAGGCAAAAATCACACCTAAGACTGCCCCTGCTAAAAATAAATATGAAAAATTTAAAATTGCGTCTTTTAATGAGAAATAGCCTGTTATTACAGCAGCTATAGCATAATTAAAGGCTACTATACCTGATGCATCATTTATCAAAGACTCTCCTTTAACAAGATTTAGCACTTTTTCAGGTATATGAATTCTCTTTGCTATACCATTTACAGCCACTGGATCAGTTGGTGATAAAATAGCTGCTAATGCAAAGGCAGCTGCAAGAGGAATTTCTGGTATCATCCAATGAATGAAATATCCTCCACCTATAGTTGTTAATAAAACTAATATTAAAGAATTTCCAAATATTGAACGCCTCATTTTCCATAACTCTTCTCTTGGAAAGTATTTTCCATCATTATATAAAATCGGTGCTACGAATAAGAGAAAAAACCATTCTTCTTCTAATTCAAAAGAAGTATGTTTAAATGCAAATGCAATAATTACACCCAAAACAATTTGTGTCAAAGCTGTAGGTATAGATGGAACATAGTGACTAATAATATTTGAAATCAATAAACATCCCATCAACAATAATATCGTCATTAGTAAATCCACTTCATATCCCCTCCTCTGGTCTATTTTAACTTATATGTTATTACTATTATACATGATAAAATTGCTCAACAATAACATTTTTTTATAAATTAGCATTCTAGGTATGTAATCACATTTCTAGTTTGCCCTATAAATATAAAAAAACTTATTAGCTTTTTAAAAGCTAATAAGTTCTATTTTCTCGAAGAAATTTAATAAAAACTGTTAGAGCGCTTTTACTGATCTTAACACCTATTCTTTGCTAAATAGTAAAGAGTCCTTACACCAACTCCTGTACCACCTTTAGAACAATAGCTACTTTCCTTTTCAGTCCATGCTGTACCTGCAATATCTAAATGTAACCAAGGCTTATTTTGTACAAATTCGCCTATAAATAATCCAGCAGTAATAGTACCTGCATGCCTGCCTCCAGTATTTTTTAAATCTGCTATATCGGACTTAATAAGTTTTTTATAATCATCAAAGTCAGGTAATCTCCAAACTTTTTCATCAGCTTTAAGTGATGCGCTTTCTAACTCTTTATAAAACTCATCGTTATTAGATACTACAGCTGTTGTAGTAACTCCAAGTGCAACTAAGGCAGCTCCTGTTAATGTAGCTAAATCTATAACCTTATTAACTTTTTCCTTTTCAATTATATAATGTACCGCATCTATAAGAGTAAGTCTTCCTTCTGCATCTGTATTTAAAACTTCAATGTATTTACCAGCCATAGAACCAATTATATCTCCTGGTTTATATGCTTTGCCAGATATTAAATTTTCACATGCAGCAATTACTCCTACAACATTTATCTTTAGCTTTTTCTTTGCTATAGCACTTATTGCTCCAATAACTGATGCAGCTCCACCCATGTCTGATTTCATTGAATCCATGCTGCTAGTTGGCTTGATAGAATATCCACCTGAATCATAAGTGACTCCCTTTCCAACTAGACCTAATATGTCGTCCTTTTTGCTTTCATCTCCAAAATATCTCATTACAATAAGTCTAGGAGGAAGTTCTGATCCTTTAGCTACTGATAGGAAAGATTCCATTCCAAGTTCATTAATTTTCTTTTCATCGAATACTTCAACTTCAAATCCATATTTGTTTCCAGAGCCAATAACCTTTTCTGCAAGAGTTTCTGGATATAGTACATTAGCTGGTTCATTAACTAAATCCCTTGCAAATTTAGTTGTTTCAACAAGTATCAAAGCTTCATCTATATATTCATCTATTGAGTTTGGCTTTCCATTTTCATCAGTACAGATACTTACTTCAATTTCCGAATTTTCATTAGCTTCAGTCTTGTATTTGTCAAATCTATATTCTCCAAAACCAATTCCTTCAACCATAGACTTCGTAATATCTTCAACTGATAACTTCTTATTAGATGTCATATTTAATGCTATTTTTTTAGCTTTTAATTCAATTGCCTTTTTTATTGCCTTTCCAAAAGAACCTCTTATAATTTCTGTTGTCAACTCATCCTTGCTTCCAAGTCCAATAAATATTATGTCTTGAACTCCACTTTCAACTACATTGGTAGCCACACATATTTCTCCAGCATTACCTTTAAATTTATTGCTTTCTTTAAAATGCTTATATATCACTGTAAGCTTTTCATCTTGCAAATCTTTATTTTCACTATAAACCGGAAGCATAACCAAGTCAGCTTCATTAGCTTTAATTGTATTAATTTTAAATTCCATACTATTCCCTCCATTTATAAAAATTAGTTTATATTCATAATTTTATATCTACTGTTCACTGCGTGTACAAACACTAGAAATATTTCATTCCTTTATAGTTTATTATTTCAATCATAAACTCTTTATATGTTATCTATATTGAAATAATAAATCTGAACTAAATGCTTACTTAAGCCTGGAATGTAGAAACTTGATTCCAACATGCGTATTAAAATTGTAAACAGTATAGATATAATTTGTTTAAGCCTTAACATCTATCATTAATGTTACGCTTTTATTGTAGTTATTATACCATATAATACGAATATGAATACTTTTTTCCATCTTTATACTTTTGATTCTTTTCAAACCAATTGAAAATCATATTATATAAGTTATAACTTCAAATAGTGTATGTCAGCGACGGACTTAACAAAATTATAATTTACTACAAGATAAAGCTATTTTTATTATACTTTCTGAAATCTTTGCCTTAATAGGTAGTTCCTAAAGAAGAAAAAGCACTGCACTAAATATATGAATTTAGCACAATGCTTATATATAACAAATTTAGTTTACAAGTTTTAGATTTACAAATTGTTTCTTATTCCCCTTGCTACATCTGGATAATTAGTTATTATTGAATCAACCTTGTTTTTGTATAAAAAGTTCATTTCATCTCCTTCATTAACAGTCCAAACATGAAGTCGTATATTTTCCTTCTTACATTCTTCTATTAGATTTTCATACTGAAGATTGTAACTACAGGGATGTAATGCAGTTACACCTAATTTTTTAGCATATTCTAAAATACCTATCCATCCATCACAATATAATAATCCAGTTCTTGCTTTATTATTAAGTTCTTTAATTTTCTTTATTGTATAATGATTGAATGATGAATATATTACTCTATCTTCAAAATCCATATCTTTTGATAACTTTAATACCTTTTCTTCAATTCCTTCATAAAATATAATTCCAGTTTTAAGTTCCACATTTATAATTAAATTGGTTGGTTTTAAAAGCTCATAAACTTCCTTAAGAGTAGGAATTTCAGCATAAACATAATTTGGATTAGAGCAATTAAAGTTAAAATTCTTAAGCTCCTTTAACGTATATTCTATTACATTACCCCTTCAATTACTTGTTCTATCAATTGTTTCATCATGTATTACTACTAATTCTCCATCTTTTGTAAGTTGCACATCTAATTCAACACCATCTGCCCCTTGGGCAACTGCAAGTTCAAATGCTTCTAAAGTGTTTTCTGGCGCATATCCTGAAGCGCCTCTATGTGCCCATATCTTTGTATCACCCATACTTTATCACCTTCCACATAATTTAATATTACAAAAGAGTACCAAGTATTTAATTACTATTGATACCCTTTCTAGATTTAAACTATTTTATAAAACTATAAAACTTTTTTGCAAATCAATTACTTATAGGTAAACAACTTAAGAATTAGACTTATTAGATGAACATTATTCACAAAGTTGCCAAGACTTAAGTTCATATCTTCACTAGAAATCATAAATATATTTGTGATTTCGGTAGTTACCACATAAATTTAGTTTTAGAGTTCAATATCTATAATAATTGTCACATGAATCATACTACTTATTAATCTTGTTATATTCGCCAATTGACTTATTAATACTATCTGCCATAGCTTTTACAGTTTCTTCAGGAGTTTGTTTTCCATTAAGCATATTTTCAATTTCAGTTTCAACTGTTTGCCTAGCTTCTGGGAATACGCTTAACAGTGCTCCTGCATACTCTGGTGATGAGCTGTGAAGCTGATCAACTGCTGTTTTAAATTGTGGAAATTTATTAATATTGTCTTTATATACTTGTTCATTTTGAGCATCAGTTGTAACAGGGAAATATCCAGTGTTAGCATTCCAATAAGCTTGTGATTCTGGAGAGATTAAGAATTTTACAAATTCCCATGTAGCCTTCTTTTTAGCGTCATCTTTATTATCTAATGCCCATAAAGAAGCACCTCCAATTGAAACTCCGCCTTTTGAACCATCAACAGCTGTTGGAAAATATGCAGTGCCAACTTCAAATTTACCATTAACATCAGTTAATATTTGTTTTAATGAAGCTGTTGAACCTAATGTCATCGCAGATTTTCCTGCTGAGAAATCTGCAAGTCCTGCATCTCCACCACGTCCTACATTAGCTGTACATCCCTTATCATATAAACTCTTCCATGAATTTAAAATACTTAAAGCCGCACCATTTTTGTCGAAGTCAACTGCAGTTGCTGCACCTTGTCTACCATTTCCGTTATCTGCATATTTAAGTCCTTGTTTAGCAATAAATTCTTCAAAGAACCAGCCATAAATACCAAGAGAAATTGCATTAGCAGCTCCACCTTTAGAGTTTAAATCGTCTGAAATGCTTTCAATTTGAGAAAAACTTTGGGGCACATCTTTAATGCCAGCCTTAGCAAACATATCTTTATTATAATATAGTATTGGTGTTGATGAATTAAATGGCATTGAATATAATTTCTTATCTACAGTATAATAAGCCGCTATATTAGGTTCTATTTTTGAAATATCATAATTATCCTTATCAATTAATTCCTGCATCGGAACTATATATCCCGAATCTATCATAAAGCGAGTTCCAATGTCATAAATTTGTACTAAATCTGCTCCCATGTTTCCAAGCTGTGCACATTTAAGCTTATTTATTGAATCATCGTATTCTCCTTGATATTGTGCATCTACATGAATTCCTTTATCATTTTCGCTGTTAAATTTATCTACTAAATGAGTAAGAGCTTCTCCATTTACTCCTCCCATAGAGTGCCAAAACGTTATTGTTGTTTTTCCTTTATCATCACCATTTGACGAGTTATTCCCAGTTTCCTTACTAGCACCACCACACCCTGCAAGTAAAGTCAAGGCCATTGTAGCCGTTAAAACAAGTGGCAAGAATTTTTTAAATTTCATTTTTATTTTCTCCCTTCAATTTTGAAAATCATAATATTCCTATATTTAAACAGCTTATATTTTTTAATTAAATGCTGTTTTTTAACCATTAGCTGTACTTTAATAAATCTTACTGTTCGATTTAGCCTTTAACAGCACCAGAGAACATACCTCTTATAAGTTGTTTTTGCCCTGCAACAAAGATTAATAGTGATGGTATTATTACCATTACAACGCCTGCAATCATCATTGTTATGGACTGTGAATCAATACTATTGAGCATACTTATACCAATTTGAACTGTTCTCATTTTATCAGATCCAGTTACTAGAAGTGGCCACATGTACATATTCCAAGCATTTATAAATGTATAAACTGCCATTGCACCTATCGATGATTTTGTAAGAGGCATTAAAATTTTACATATGAACTTTATATTTGAGCATCCATCAATCTTTGCTGATTCATAAAGTGCAATTGGAAAAGACAAATAAAATTGCCTAAATAAAAATATTCCCATTGCTGATGCCAAATATGGAACTATAAGTACTTGATATGAATCCAGCCAATTCCATGAACTTACTGTTAAATAATTTGAAATGATCGTTGCTTCTCCTGGTATCATCATTGTTGACATAACAATCATAAACAATAATTCCTTACCTTTAAAATTTAAGAATGAAAATGAAAATGCCGCTAGTGAAGACGATACTATTTGTCCAATTGTTATTAATCCTGCTACTAAAAATGAGTTAAATACAAATTTAAATAATGGAACTTTTTTTAATACATCTAAAAAGTTTGATAATGTAGGATTTTTAGGTATCAAATTTAAATCTGCTGAAAATACCTCACTTGATTCCATAAATGCAATGCTTAAAGCATATAAAAGAGGTAGAAGTACAATTAAGACAACAATTAAATTAATTAATAGTCTCAAAGAATAGTTAATTCTTTTTCTATTTTTATATCTTCTTCTCATCTTAGTTTGAATATCTTCTATTTCCTTTTTCGTTATATTTTCATTAATTACAGCTTCCATTAATACTTAACTCCTTTCTTTTCTACTCTGAACATTATTAATGTAAGTATTATTATTATTGCAAAAAGTACAACTGATTGTGCGGCTGCGCTACCAAATCGATAATTGAAAAATGCATCCCTATAAATTGAATAAACAAGGAGATTTGTTGACTCCCCTGGTCCTCCTTGAGTTAATATTTTAACTTGTCCAAACGCTTGAAAGGCTTGGATAATATTTACTACGAACGTATAGAATAAAATTGGACTAAGTCCAGGTAAAGTTAATTTGAAGAATTTATGAAGTGAGCTTGCCCCATCAATTGATGCTCTTTCATATATAGATTCATCAATATTGCTTAACCCAGCCGAAAAATATAGAAAATTAATACCGCTGTTAAGCCATGCAGTTAATACTGCAACACAAATTAATGCATACTTAGGATCTGTTAACCAATTTATATTAACATTGAGAATTTTATTTACAATACCTACAGATGGGTGAAGAATAATTTTAAATATCATTGATGCTGATGTAGATGCAATTGCCATTGGAAGAGCATACGCAGTGCTAAAAATTCGTATTCCTGGAAAGGTTTTATTACATAATAAGGCTGTTATAAGTCCTAAAGCTATGCTTACTAAAACAACTATTGCCACAAAAATAAATGTAACCATTAGGCTGTTATAAAATGATGATGATGAAAATAAATCTGTATAATTCTCAAATCCTGCAAATAATTTAGCCTGTCCCATTTTATCTGTTTTATATAAACTTAAATATACTGTTTTAAAAAATGGATAAAATAAAAATAATATAAAAATTATAAGACTTGGTATAATAAACAAATATGGTCCAATTTCAGTTTTTTTTATTTTATTCATCACATAGGCCTCCTTTAACTTCATCATACAGAATATTCTTTCCTGTTGTTTCATCAAAAATACAAATATTTTTTGTATTTATTAGAATCTGAGCCTCATCTCCTGTGCTTAAGTTAACGCTATCTTTAAAAATTGCTGTCAGCTCACTATTTCCAATTTTAAAATAAACATTTGTCTTTTCTCCAAGCATTTCGCTTAATTCTACCTTAATATTAATTACCGAAGATACATGTTCTTTATCTTCGTCCTTTATATCTGCACTTTGTGTAATATGCTCTGGCCTTATACCAATAATTACATTTTTATTTTCATAAGATTTTTTTATCAATAGCTTACTTTTACTTTTAGGTAAATACACTTTTTCATTACCGAATATAAAATGCATTTCATCATTTTCCTGTTTTAATTGGCATTTTATAAAATTCATTGACGGTGATCCTATAAAACCTGCAACAAATTTATTGATTGGATTATTATATAATTCCTCTGGAGTATCTACTTGATGCACTATTCCATCTTTTAATACAACTATTTTGGTACCAAGTGTCATTGCCTCAGTTTGATCGTGCGTTACATATATAATTGTATTGTTTAATTTTTTATGAAGTTTTGACATTTCAACTCTCATATGATTTCTTAATTTTGCATCTAAATTTGATAAAGGCTCATCCATAAGCAAAATTTTAGGGTTTCTAATTATTGCACTTGCAATTGCAACTCTTTGCTTCTGACCCCCAGATAATTCTTTTGGCATTCTCTTTAATAATTCTTGTATTCCCAAGATTTCTGCAACTTTATTTACTTTTTCTTTTATAGTAGCTTTATCAACTTTTCTCACCTTTAAAGAAAATGCTATATTATCATAAACTGACATCATTGGATATAGTGCGTAATTTTGAAATACCATGCTTAAATCTCTTTCTTTGTGAGTAAGATAATTTGCAAACTGTCCATCTAGCCACATTTCACCTTCGCTTATTTCTTCAAGGCCAGCTATCATTCTAAGTGTTGTTGATTTACCACAGCCTGATGGCCCAACTAAAATCAAAAAATCTTTATCATCAACTTCTAAATTGACATTTTTAACTGCATATGATTCATCATCATATTTTTTACATACGTTTTTGAGCAATAATTTTGACACCAGTTTTCCTCCTTAAACATTACTTTTAACAATTCTTCCAACAATTTGAATATTATCATTGTGAAAATTCAAAGTCAATTTGCAGCAAACGTTTAACACAAGTATTTACATAGTATTAACCTAAGCTTTACAGTTATATGCCTATACCTTTACCTTAATTTAACAAAAAAGCACTGCACTAAATATATCGATTTAGCACAATGCTTACATATTAAAAATAGTTTTATTCAATTATACTGTTGAGCTTTAAAGAATCACGCTTACTTGCTTTTGTCATCAATATAGAACTTCTCATCGTCATTTATCTTTTTATCTAGATAAATTAAATATTCTCAAAACCTCTTCTACAGAATTAGTTCTATTCATTTCATCTATAAAATCATCTTGTTCTATTATTTTCATTAATTCCTTCAAAGCCTTCATGTGACTTTTATTATCTATTACTGACATAGTTATTATTACCTTTACCGGATCATTTTCAAGGTTTCCAAATTTAATTGGATATTTTAATGTCATAATACTAAAGCCAATTTTATATACTCCATCTTCTGGCCTTGCATGAGGCATTGCTATTCCTGGTAAAATAACTATATACGAGCCCAATTTTTCAACATTATTTATCATTGCATCAATATAAGAGTCATTTATGCAACTGTTTCTTTTAAGGATTTGTCCACCTTTTACTATTGCTTCTTTCCAGTTTTCTGCTTCTTCATTTAGTTTAATGTATTTATCATTTATTATTTCACTCAATGAAGGCTGGATTATTTCTTTGTATGAACTTAAGCATGTCACTATTTCTTTTTCTAAATTTGAGTAGTTATTTATTATGCAGTTCTTATCAACTATATTTAGTATATTTTTTATGACACTTCTTTTGGCTTCCAAATTCATATTATAATATTCATCATCTTCATTAAAACATTTAGAAAAACTTTTTTCACTTTCAAACTCTTTCTTATTTTCAATATCATCAAGTGCTTGCGAATATTTTGAAAAGAATAGGCTTAACTCACTTATATTTTTTTCTGTCAAAAATGGACTTACTAAAATACATCTTATACCTATTATACTAATTGGGATTGTTGTTATAATTAAATCTATAGGTTCTCTTTTTGCTATCCTTTCAATATCGTGGCTTGAAACTGTATCTATTATGTTTATGTCAAATATTGATTTAAGCTTTGTTGATACAAATTTTGATGTACCAGCTCCAGTAGCACATACCACTAAAACTCTAGGCTTTATCTTGTTTAAATTCTTTATCCTCTCTAAAGATGCCATAAAGTGCAAAGTTATATAGCCAATTTCTTCTTTGCTTATTTCTGCATTTAAATCCTTTTTCAAAAATATCAGGCTTTCTTCTACTAAAGTAAAAACTTCCTTATATTTATATATAATTTCATCAAGAAGAGGATTATTTATACTGACTCCATGTTTTAATCTATAAACCATTGGCCTTATATGCTGAATTAATCCTTCTAAAAGATGCTCATCCGCTTCAAAATTATACTTTGTCCTTTTTCCAACTTCACTTATCAATGTAGCGGAAATAAGCTGTATATATACTAGATCATCATTTTTTTCTTCTTTTAACATTACGTTACTTCCAAGAAGATGTATTGTCATATACCCAATTTCACTTTTAGGTATTTTTATATCATATCTATCCTCCAGCATTTTTGCCATTGCAGAAGCTATAGAAAATTCACAAGTTTTACTTAAATTTTTAAGCTCATTATCATCCATCACAATATCTTTAGCAAGTTCAATCCTCTTTATGGCAATTGCAATATGAATTAATAAATTGTTAAATGAATAATCAGATAATGTACTTTCTAATTGATCTTCTGCAGTCTTTATTACATTACCAATAAATTCTATATCCATATCCTTAAATAACTTTTTAAAATTAACACCAATCAAATCTGAGTCAGCTACATTTTCAAGCATAAGATTCGAAACAACTTTTCTAAGATCTTTCTCATCTCCAATAGCTTTTATTCCTTTGGATTTTTCACTTTGAAGCTTTATATTATTACCTTCAAGTAATTTTCTTACTTCTTTAAGGTCATTATTAATAGTTCCCCTGCTGACGAACATATTTTCAGCCAGGCTGTTTATTGTTAGATAGCTATTTTTTTCTAATAACTTATAGATTATATAAATTATTCTTTCCTTTTGAGACATAACATAATCATAGCTGTTTATGGATTCCATTAAGTTTAAAAGTCTCTTATTCTCATCTTGCCTTAAATCTATTGATATTCCCTCATTAGGTTTCCTAACTAATGGGTTTAAATTTATTTCTTTTAAATATTCATCTATTCTATCTAAATCATATCTTATACTTCTAGAACTTATTTTAAACTTAAGAGCAATATCCTTTATAGTTATAGGTACACTGCTGTTTGCTATGATTTTTAGTATATCTGAACACCTGCTATTTAGCATATTATACACCTGCTTTTAATAATATCACTCACTTTTTAAGGCATATGAAAGAAAATAACAACCTTAGATATAACATTGACTTGCTATTCTTTTGATAATGCCATAAATATTCATTAACTTAAGCAAATGAGTTGAAAGCTTAATTTACTTTCAACTCACTATATTATTTATATTGAAGAGAAGGGATATTATGTCATCAAGATAAATTCCTTTAATTTATTAGAAGTATCAATCTAGATTATTAATTGCTTTTGATTTAGTTTTTATGAAATTAGGAACAATTAAAACTACTAGTAATATAACAACAATAGCTATAATACCAAATTTTCCTACTAATTCTGATGCTTTACCAAGTATAATACCTAAAACTCCAAAATCAAAATCACCAAAAGTTGTGTTTTGGAATCCTAATGAACCAAGTACAGGTAAAAGTAATGCTGGTGCAAAAGTAATCAAAAGCCCGTTTACAAATGAACCTACTATAGCGCCTTTACGACCACCAGTTGCATTACCAAATATTCCAGCAGTTGCTCCACAGAAAAAGTGAGGTACTAGTCCTGGAATTATCAATACTCCTCCGGCAAATCCTAAAAGAATCATGCCAATAACACCACCAATGAAAGAAGATACAAATCCTATAACAACAGCTGTAGGTGCATAAGTAAAGAACACTGCACAGTCAACAGCTGGAACAGCATCAGGGATAATTCTAGTTGCAATACCTTGGAATGCTGGAATAAGATCACCAAGAATCATTCTAACACCACTGTAAACAATTGTTACTCCAACTGCAAATTTTAATCCTGCCATAAGCGCAAATAATATAGGTGAAGTACCATCTGAAATAGTTGCTACAAAAGTTGGACCTGCCGCTATTGCTGCAATTAAATAAAATATCATCATTGTTAATGCAGTAGAAATGGTTGTATCTCTTAAAAATCCCCATTTCTCTGGTATTTCAATTTTCTCAGTACTTTCTTCTGGTTTTCCTACCTTAGATCCTACCCATGCTGAAATATAGTACGCTAAACTACCAAAGTGACCTAGTGCGATATCGTCGCCATCAGTTACTTTTCTAGTAAATCTTTGCCCTATCGCAGGAGATATTGAACTCCATGCTCCAAGTAAGAATCCACCAAATAATATTAATTCTGTTCCACTCATACCTGTTGTTCCAAGAACTGCTGATAAAAGGCAAGCCATAAAAAAACTATGATGGCCTGTTAAAAATACGTATTTAAATTTTGTAAATCTTGCTATCAATAAATTAATTAAAAGTCCTACAATTAAAATTGTCATTGTCTCTACGCCTAATACTTTTTGGGCAACAGAAACAATAGCTTCATTATTTGGAACAACTCCATTTATATGAAATCCCTCTTGTATCATTTTTCCAAGAGGATCTAGGTTAGAGGTGATAAAATCTGCTCCAGCACCAAGCATCAAGTAACCAAGTATAGGTTTTAAAGTTCCTGTCATAATTTTATGACCAGGTTTCTTAAGTGCAATAAGTCCAACGAATGACATAATTCCCATTAATAAAGCCGGCTGTTTCAATACGTCTCTAAAAAACTCAAGAACTGACATATACTTACCCCCTATTTATTTAATTCCATATACTTCTTTCTAATAATTTCCAAAACATCCTCTGTTATCTTCTTTTTATTTATATAACTTCTCACTACTGCAACATCTCTATTATCAAACTGCTGAGCAAGTTCCTTGACAGTAATTATCAAATCTGCCTTCTTCCCTTGTGCTGAATTAAAATCAGTTGATTCAACATTAGCTTTTATATTGTTTTCCCTGCAGATTTCCTCAATCTTCATAGCTAACATTAAACTGCTTCCAATTCCATTGCCACAAACCGTTAATATTTCCATTTTCCTATCTCCTTTATAATATTACTAAAAGTCATTTAAGCTAATTTAAAAGCTTTTTGAATTAATATAGCTAAGAACCTCTTCTTTTGAAGATGAATTTCTTACAATGCTTAAAAATTCATTATCCTCAATAAGTGTCATAAGTTCGGCCAAGGCTTTCAAATGTGAAGTCTTATCTATCGCACATATAAAAATCAATATATCAACAGGATCATATTCTTCATTACCGAATTCTATAGGCTTCTTAAGTTTTATAAGCCCCATACCAATTTTCTTGACTCCATCCTCTGGTCTTGCATGCGGCATAGCTATTCCATTTTCAATAACAATGTATTGTCCCATATTTTTTACTGTATTTATCATTGCATCAGTATATTTTGCTTCAGTATTTCCATTCTTAACAAATAGACTTCCACAAAATCTTATAGCATCTATCCAATCATTTACTTCAACATTTAATTCAATTGTTTCTTTATTAAATAACTTTTCAATCATAGCCTTGCCACCTTCCTTAATGCTACAAAATAGAAAATCCTAAACTTGATGCATCCTTATAAAAACTTCGTACAGTTTCCAAAGAATATTCGTATAAATCTTTTCCCATAGTAGGGAGTTTCTTTAATATATCATTAGTTACAGTAATTATTTCACAACCACATTCATCTGCTTCAACAATATTGTATAATTCCCTACAGCTTGCCCATAAAAGCTCTACACCTTTATTTGCTTTACATAGCTTGCTGCTAGTCATCATAAGCTTCATTGGATTAGTTCCAGCATCTGCTATTCTTCCGGCAAATACGGACACAATACTCTTAACTTCTGGATTTAACGCAGTTACCACATCTTTAACCTGATCTAAAGTGAAAATTGCAGTAACATTAAGATGGTATCCTTTTTCCGATAACTTTTTAATTAGCGGAATTGAAGATTCTCCCTTAGTGTTCATGATAGGTATCTTTACATAAACGTTTTCACCTAGTTCAGATAAAACGTCTGCTTCCCTTTCCATAGTCTCAAAATCATCTGAGAAAACTTCGAAAGATACTGGTAAATCTTTAATTTCTTCTAAAACATTTTTGGCAAATTTCTTATAATCATCAATTCCAGCCTTTTTCATAAGCGAGGGATTCGTAGTAAAGCCTTTAACAATCCCTTCCTTATAAACCTCCAACATTTCATTTAAATTTGCCCCATCTGCAAATATTTTAATATTTAAATCCCTAAAATCCATTTATCTCCTCCATCAAATTACTTGTTTTACTTTATAACCCAATTATATATTCCAAGTAAC
>Ga0183101_1000073_pt9 | contig 31874 bp, 27 predicted proteins | sample Biomet3_FD_127790 | JGI IMG/M metagenome (GOLD analysis project Ga0183101, IMG submission 127790) | Microbial communities from bioreactor (seeded with sewage sludge) at LBNL, California, USA - Biofuel metagenome 3 | ecosystem: Engineered > Bioreactor > Anaerobic > Unclassified ...
GTGTGCCGCCCGTCTCTGGGGGGCCGCCTCCGCTTTTTTTAATAAAACGCAGGCGCGAAACGGATTTTTCGCCGCTCTGCGGCTCACTGGTCCTCGTCCAGTTTCAGCACCGCCAAAAACGCCTCCGTCGGCACCTGTACCGTGCCCAGCGAACGCATCTTCTTTTTGCCCTCTTTCTGCTTTTCCAGCAGCTTCTTCTTGCGGGTGATATCGCCGCCGTAGCACTTGGCCAGCACGTCCTTGCGCATGGCCTTCACGGTTTCCCTGGCGATGACCCGGCCGCCGATCGCCGCCTGAATGGGCACCTCGAACAGCTGCCGGGGAATGTTGTCCTTCAGTTTTTCGCACAGCTTGCGGGCCCGGGGATAGGCCTTGTCCCGGTGGGCGATGAACGAGAGGGCGTCCACCTGGTCCCCGTTGAGCAGCAGGTCCACCTTCACAAGCTCGCTGGGGCGGTAGTCGGAGATCTCGTAGTCCAGCGACGCATAGCCCTTGGTATTGGCCTTGAGCGTGTCGAAAAAGTCGTAGATGATCTCGTTGAGCGGCATCTGATAGTGCAGCTCCACCAGATGGGAGTCCAGATACTGCATGTCCTGATACTCGCCCCGGCGGTTCTGACACATGGGCATGATGTTGCCCACATAATCCTGCGGCGTGATGATCGTGGCTTTGACGTAGGGTTCCTCCGCGTGCTCGATAGAGGCGGGGTCCGGATAGTTGTGGGGATTGTCCACCGTGACCATGGAGCCGTCGGTCTTGAAAACATGGTAGATAACGGAGGGCAGCGTGGTCACCAGATCCAGGTCAAACTCCCGCTCCAGCCGCTCCTGGATGACCTCCATGTGAAGCATTCCCAAAAAGCCGCAGCGAAAGCCAAAGCCCAGCGCCGCGGAGGACTCCGGCTCAAAAGAGAGGGAGGCGTCGTTCAGGCGGAGCTTCTCCAGGGCGTCCCGCAGGTCGGGATACTTGGAACCGTCCTCGGTGTAAATTCCGCAGAACACCATGGGCTGCACCGGCCGGTAGCCCGGCAGCGGCTGTGCGGCGGGATGGTCCGCGCCGGTGACGGTATCGCCCACCCGGGTGTCGCTGACCGTCTTGATAGACGCGGTGAAGTACCCCACCTCGCCCGCCTCCAGCGCCTCGCAGGGCTCCAGCCCCAGCGGCAGCATATGGCCGCACTCCACCACCTCGTACTCCGCGCCGGTGGCCATCATCCGCACCTCCTGCCCCACGTGCAGGGTGCCCTCGGTCAGGCGCATATAGACGATCACGCCGCGGTAGCTGTCGTACTGGCTGTCGAAGATCAGCGCCCGCAGCGGCGCGGCGGTGTCTCCCGTCGGCGCGGGGACGTTGGCGACGATATCCTCCAGCACGGCGTCGATGTTGATGCCCATTTTGGCGGAGATCTCCGGCGCGTCCATGGCCGGCAGGCCGATGATGTCCTCGATCTCCTGCTTGGCCTTTTTGGGGTCCGCCGCCGGCAGGTCGATCTTGTTGATGACGGGCAGAATCTCCAGATCGTGCTCCATGGCGAGATAGGTGTTGGCCAGCGTCTGCGCCTCCACGCCCTGGGTGGCGTCCACCACCAGCACGGCGCCCTCGCAGGCAGCCAGGGACCGGGAAACTTCGTAGTTGAAGTCCACATGGCCCGGCGTGTCGATCAGGTTCAGCTCGTAAGTCTCGCCGTTTTGCGCCTGGTAGTTGAGCTTGACGGCCCGGGCCTTGATGGTGATGCCCCGCTCCCGCTCCAGGTCCATGTTGTCCAGAAGCTGGCTCTCCATCTCCCGCTGGGAGACCGCGTTGCACTTCTCCAGCAGCCGGTCCGCCAGCGTGGATTTGCCGTGGTCAATGTGCGCAATAATGGAAAAGTTGCGGATATGAGATTGGTCGGTCATAAATCTTGGCCTCCTTAGGCAAATTCACGCTGGGCCGCTTTCTGCGGACCCGGCGCACGGCGCGTGCAAGCGATTCGCCCCCGCGAAACCTTGCCGCAGGGCGGATTCACTCCGCGCGGGGATTTTTATTATTACAGGGTTCCCAGGCCGCTGTCAGACAACCTGGGATTGGGATTTGCCGCGGTCGATGCGGGCGATGATGGAAACGCTGCGGATAGGAGCCCGGTCGGTCGCAGATCCCGGCCTCCCGCGCAAATTTGCACCGGGCCGCTTTTTGCGGGCCCGGCGTGTTCAGGCGCCGGCGCCGTTCCAGATCGCATCGTAATCGTAGTTTACCACAAACGCCCGCCAGTTGGCGAGAATTTCTTTCCGGTTCTCCTCCGTCACCCGGAACTCCCCCGTCTTCAGCATGGCCAGCACCTTTGAGCAGACCTGGCCGGAGTGATGGATGTAATCGCCGTAGTTGTTGAGATCGGTGACGATCTCCCGGTCCGACGGAAAGTAGAAGAGCTTCACGTTGTCGTATGCCAGCAGAGCGGAAAACGCCTGATCCAGCGCGGCAAACACGGCGTCCGTCTCCCCCAGCCGCCGCTCCTTGTCCCAGTAAAGGATGCTGTACGGCGGGAAAAAGATGTCGAACTCCGTGTCCGGATGGCTCGTGATCCAGTTCTCGATCACGGCCAGGTTCGCGTCCACATTCCGCCGGTAGTCGTCCGCCGGCAGCGCCTTTCCGGAAGCCTTCGGCCGCTGATAGCCCGCCAGGGCGGTATCCTTCGCCCAATACACGGTCTTATCCCAGGTAAATGCCTCGTCCACCGGCTCGGTGGTCCCCCATTTTCTGGCCAGCAGCGTATAGATGCTGTAATAGAGCGTGTCTTTGTTGAGGAGATACCGTGCGTCGTTGAGCGGATTGGCGTCGTAAAGATAATCGGGCATGGCCCCGGTTTTCTGGCTCTCATCCCGGACGAGGATGTTGGTGTCCAGTCCGAAAATCACACGGCTCGGATGGTGGCAGCGCCACTCCATTTTCATGGCGTCGTCGAATTCGCTGAGGTAGCCGTCCGGAATGGTCAGTTTTACCGCGGTGCCGCCGAAAGTCTGCTCCACCTGGCTGACGCGGTAGTTTGCCACCATGGAGGTGCCCAGCAGCACTGTGTCGGCGTCCGTATTTTTCGCGAGGCCCGCGTCCTGATACCGCTCGTTGAAAAAGACGCCCCGGCCGTCGGCGGGCGAGCGGTAATAAAAGCACGGGTCCACGGCAAACACGAAAAGGCCGCAGCAAAACAGCAGCGCCAAAAGCCCCGCAAGGGTGCCCAGCGCCCATTTTCGATAGGATTTCAAGGCACGGCCCCCTTAAAAATTAGAATAAATGAACGTAGTGATGCCGGAGAAGGACAGGATGGACCACGCAAAGAGCAGGCAGACCGCCGCGGCCCGCAAGAACGTAGGCCGGAAGGTATCCATCCGGCGGATGGTATTGCCCGGCAGCAGCGCCGCCAGCAGGCCTGCGCCGAAAAGCCCCGTCACCGTCAGGATGTTGAGCCAGGGCGTCAGCGCGGGCAGCAGAGCCCGGACAGCCCGGACCTCGCTGAGCAGCAGTCCGTCCAGAAGCCACTTCTGGGGCTTTGCCATGCCGCCCAGCACCGCCGCGCGCAGCACCTTTCCCGCCGCGCCCACAGTGGGCGCGCGGAAAAAGACCCACGCGATATTGACGAACACAAACGTCGCCGCCCACCGCAGCAGGACGGGCAGGCGGTCCCGGCGGCGGCCCAAGGCCCGTTCCCCCACCTGCGCCAGCCCGTGCAGGCCGCCCCAGAGAAGGAACGTCCAGCCCGCCCCGTGCCAAAAACCGCTGATGAGGAAGATCGCCATGATATTGAGGTAGGTGCGCGCGCTTCCCCTGCGGCTGCCGCCCAGCGGGAAATAGACGCACTCCCGCAGAAAGCTGGTCAGGGTAATATGCCACCGCTTCCAGAAGTCGCCCACGGACAGGGCCCGATAGGGCGAGTCGAAGTTCACCGGCAGGCGGATGCCCAGCAGCCGGGCAAGGCCCGCCGCGATGTCGCAGTAGCCGGAAAAGTCGAAGTAGAGCTGGAGCGTATATCCCAGGATCACCAGCCACGCCGCAGGAGCCGACAGCTCCCCAAGATGCCTGTAACCATTGTTGACCACCGCGCCGAAGGAGTCCGCCAGCAGCACTTTTTTCGCCATGCCGACGGCAATGGCGTATACGCCCGCCGCCGCGTCCTGCCAGTCGGGGCGCAGAAATTTCTCCCCGTTCAGCTGGGGGAAAAAATCGTCCGGACGCATGATCGGGCCGGAGGAGACCGTGGGGAAAAAGAACACGGACAGCGCGTAGTCGCCGCCGCTCAGGTTTTGCACCTGCTGCGCGGAAAACCGGAGGGTATAGACCTCCTTTAAAAACCAGATCTGCTGGAACGTGAAAAAGCTCAGCCCCAGCGGCGCCCAGCCGATGGAGAGCCGCCCGCCGGTGAAAAAGCCGGTGTATTTAAACACCAGCAGCACAAAAACGTGCCAGCTCACTGCCGCCGCCAGCACCCGGCCCCGGCCGCTTCGTCCGGAGATCAGATACCGGGCGGCCGCCCAGGAGACGCAGCACCCCGCCGCCAGAACGGCAAAGCCGCACAGGACGCGGGGCGTAAACGACCACAGATAAAAAACAGCCGAGGCACAGCCCAGCAGCGCCTTTCCCGCGCGGCGGCTCTTTTTTCCCGCCAGCAGGCACGCCGCCAGAGTCAGGCAGAACAGAGCCAGAAATGAAAGTGATTGAAACGGCATGGCGTCACTTCTCCGTCAGCGCGGAAAGGCGCGCGTCCGCGGCGTGAAGCACCTGCGTCACGCTCTGACTGCGGCCGGGGTAGTTTTTGGCCACCTCCGCGTCCGAAAGGTCCGGAAATTCCACTCTGCGCTCCCGCAGCAGCCGCAGCGACCGGGCGTAGCGCGTCTCGCTGAGCTTCATGTCCGCCTCGGCCGCCCCCAGCTCCCAGGTGGCCGGGTCCAGCGAGAAATAAGACTCGTTGCCGCCGCTGTGGCGGTAGAGCCGCCGGTAGAGCTGATAGACCGCGGTGCCCAGGTAAGACGCCGCCTCGTTGATCGCCGCCTTGTCGTTCAGTTTGCCCAGCAGCTCAAAAAGAACGCTTACCGCGCCGGAGAGCAGCTTTGCCTGAAGCGTCGCCAGAATGCTGCCCCGCAGAACGTTGCCCGGCTCCGCGGCGTTCAGCACATCCTCCGACGAGAGCATGGAGCCGTCCCGGGCCAGGGTCCGGCCCAGAATAAAGTCGGAAGAGACATGGTAGTAATCGCAGGCGCGCACCACGAACGCAAGGCCCGGCTCGCGGATGCCGTTTTCGTAGTGGGACAGCAGCGCCTGGGAAATCCCCAGGTCCGCCGCCGCCGCCCGCTGGGATACGCCCCGCTCCTGGCGCAGCAGAGACAAGGTGCGGGAAAACTCAGAGGTGGAAGCCATACTGTTTTTCTCTCTCCTTTCGCGCCCGCTGGGGCGCGGATAAATACACAACGTATAGTTTAGCAGAAGCTATACGCCGCGTAAAGGAAAAAATCCACCAAAAGGCGGATTTTTTCACGGAATTTTTTCTTTTTCGCCTTGGGTCGCGGGACGAACCGCCGGAGACGCGGAGCGCCCTCCCCCGCAGGACCTTATCCCTCCGCGCAAAGCGCCTTGAGATTTTCCACGAACTCTGCCGCCAGAGGCGTGAGCGTATGACCCTTGTGACAGATCCAGCCGATGGCGATTTTCGTGTCGAACCCCTCCACGGGGCGCTTGACGATCCCCTGGGCCCGGTTGCTGGGGGCGATGACGCCGTTGCCAAGATCATATCCGTTGCACATGGTCATCACCTGAAGGCTCTGGTAAAGGCCGCTGATAATATAGATCTTCTTGGGATAAAAATCGGCGGTGAGCAGTTCCTCCTGTAAAATTGAGGGGGCGTCCGGGTTCAGATCGTACATGATGCAGGGATAAGGCTGCAAGTCCTCAAACGAAAGGACCTCCTTTGCCGCCAGCGGATGGCTTTTGTGGATAAACACGTAGGGGATGCTGGTCATCAGCTCGTGAAACTCCAGGTCGTTGTCCCCAAAGACGCGGTTCATGTACTTCCGGTTGTGCTCGCCGACGAACAGGACGCCCAGCTCGCTCTCCTTTTCCGCCACCTGCTTGATTACCTCCGGCCCCTGCCCCATAAGCAGTTTATAGGTATAGGAGTCCTTATCGGATTTCTTTTGCAGCATGGAGAGCGCGTCGATCACGAAACAGTAATGCTGGCTGCTGACGTTAAGCATTTCGTGAGACGTGCTGACATCCTGCCGGAAGTGCTGCGCAATAAGATCGGCGTCGCCCAGCAGCCGGCTGCCCATGTTGAGCAGATCCTTCCCCTCCGCCGTCAAGGTGATTCCGGCGGAGGAACGGACAAAAATGGTGATCCCCAGTTCCTCCTCCAGCGCGCGGACCATCTTGCTGATTCCCGGCTGCGTCACGTAGAGAAGCTGCGCGGCCTTGCTGAACGAACCGCACTTCGCCACGGCGGAAATATACTTCAGCTGCATCAATGTCAAGGTCTTTCAACCGCCTTTCGCTGCCTTTTTCCTCTATTATAATAGGTTTTCTTGCAAATAGCCATTGGAATTTGCGGAATTCCTTTTTCTTCCTGTGCCCTTTCCCATGATTGTAAGTAACTGCTCCCGAAAACAATTGGTTATTGGACAAAAAGCGGAAATTGGGTACAATCAGAGATAGGAAAAGGGCTTTTTTGCACAACAACGGAGAAAAAAAGAAATGGTGGGAAAACGTATGGAAAAGAAAAGCAAAGCAACGGACATTCTCTTTATCGGTCTGGCATTCTTCGCAACCTACTTCGGCGCAGGCAACCTGATCTTCCCTCCCATGCTCGGACTGAAGAGCGGCTCAAGCTGGGGCCCCGGCATGATCGGCATGTTTGCTTCCGGCATCGGACTTCCGATCCTCGCGCTTATCGTCCTGGGCAAATGCGGTTCCGTCCAGAACATCTCCAATCATGTTAACAAAAAGTTTTATACCGTTTTTATCGGTATGCTGATGATCCTGTGCTGCTGCGTTTCCATCCCCAGAACCGCCGCGGTGGGCATTGAGATGGGTCTGCAGGGCATCTGGAGCGGAGCGCCCTATCTTCCCGCAGTGATTTTGTACTTCCTGCTGGCCTTCTGGTTTTCAAAGGACCGCGGCTCGGCGCTGGACAAGGTCGGCAAAATTCTGACCCCGATCATGACGATCATCCTCTTCATTCTGGTGGTCAAGGGCGTCGTGAGTCCCATCGGCACCCCTGCCGCCCCGACTTTCGACAACGCGTTCCTCAGCAGCTTCCTCGGCGGTTACAGCACCGGCGACGTGCTGGTTTCCTTCCTGATGGCCTCCGTGTTCTTCTCCACGATTCGCAGCAAGGGCTACGAGGGTCAGGAACTGAAAAAGGTAAACCTGGGCGCCGGGCTCATTGCGGCGCTCTGCCTGGCGGTCATCTACGGCGGGCTGCTGTTTATGGGCGCCTGCGTCAGCGGCCAGTATACCGCCGATGTGGGCAATGCGCCGCTGCTGCTGGCGATCATCAAATCCAGCGGCGGCCAGATCGCGATTTACGGGCTGTGCCTCTCTGTCATTCTGGCCTGCCTGACCACGGCCATCGGACAGATCACCGCCGTGGCGGACTTCTTTGAGACCGCGACGGACGGTAAGCTCCCCTATAAAATTCTCGTCATCGTGGTTCCCGTCGTCACCACGCTGGTGGCCAGCGTCGGACTGGATACCATTGTAAAACTGACCTCTCCCTGGTTCTCCTTCACCTACCCCATCGCGCTGGTTTTGATGCTGCTGGGCATCTTTGAAAAGTTCGTGCCCAACGACGGCGGCTACAAGGGCGCCGTTTACGTGACTGTTGCATACGCCCTTCTCGACCTGCCCTCCGAATACGGCCTGCACGTGGGATTCCTGGACAAACTCCTGAACGCGATTCCGCTGTATAGCTTCGGCTTCGGCTGGATCGTTCCCGCGGTCATCGGTCTGATCGTCGGCCTGATCGTATATCCCAGAGTGCACAGGGAGCCCGTGCAGGCATCGGTGCAGGGCTGAGCCTGGCGGTATTTTCAAATCGTTGAACCGGCAGATTATTTTATATGAGGAGACTTGAATCATGTCCAATCAAAAAGGCGACGCGACCACATACATTCACACCGGCAACGGCGAGCTCTGCTATGAGCTGAACAAGGCGCTCACCGTCCCGGAGACTTTCCCGATCTATCTCTCTTCCGCGTATATTTTCGACTCCATCGACCCCATTGACAAGATCTGCGACGAGGGCGCCCCCGGCTATGCCTATTTCCGTCTGGGCAACCCGAACGCCGACGCGGTTTCCCAGATTCTCGCGGCCGGCGACGGCGCAGAAAAGGGTCTGGTATTCGCGTCCGGCATGGCCGCGATCACGACCTCCATTCTGGCGGCGGTGAAGCCCGGCGATCACATTGTGGCGTCCCCGATCATCTATGGCGAGGCATTTTATTTCCTGAAGTACGAGCTCAAGCGTTTGGGCATCGAGACCACATTCATCGACTTCAACACTCAGGACCCGGAGGAGTATATGCGCCCCAATACCACCCTGGTTTACGGCGAAACCATCGCAAACCCCCTCATGTCCGTGCCGGACATGAAGCGTCTGTCCGACGTGGCCCACGCTCACGGCGCAAAGCTCTTCATCGACAACACCTTCGCCACCTCCATCATCGCAAAGCCGATAAAATACGGCGCGGACCTGGTGATTTACAGCGCGACGAAATACCTCGGCGGCCACGACGACCTGGTGGGCGGCGCGGTGCTGGGCGGCGCGGAGCTCATCAAGAAAATCTCCTTCTACCTGGGCCTGTACGGCGCCACCCTGGGCGCCACGGAATCCTGGCTTCTGGCCAGAAGTCTGCGCACGCTGCCCCTGCGCGTGAAGAAGATGTCCGAAAACGCTCTGGCTCTGGCCAGATTCTTTGAGGGGCATCCCAAGGTGGAAAAGGTCTACTATCCCGGTCTCGCGTCCTCCTCCAGCAAGGCGCTGGCCGACCGGCAGTTTGAGGGGAACGGCTATGGCGGTATGCTGAGCGTCAACTTCAAGGGCGGCCAGGCGGAAATCGATCGGCTGATCCGCAATCTGAAAATCGTCCACTTTGTCCCCACTCTGGCCGGAGTCGGCACGACGCTCACCTACCCGCCCAAGGCCTCCCACCGCGACCTGAGCAAAGACGAGCTCGCCGCCATCGGCATCACGATGGGGCAGATCCGCCTCTCCTCCGGTCTGGAGGACACCGAGGACCTGCTGAACGACTTCGACCAGGCCCTGAAAAAAATCTGATTCTTCTCTCTTTCCTTTCAGCGTCCTCCTTCGCAGGCTCCCCTTCACCTCCGGCGGAGTCTGCGGAGGACCGGAGCGCAAGCCGCGGCGCGCAGATCGGATCATTTTTGCGCGCAAGACCGCGTCCCGCTTCCGCTGAAACGAAATCAAACCGGGCGGTGCTCTTAAAAGAGCACCGCCCGGTTTTGCGTTTGGAACTTTTCCCGCGCCGCGGGCGGAGTCAGACGGCGGTTCGCCCGCTGTCCGTCTCAGGTGAAAAGGCAGGCCTGGTTGGGCAGCTCGCCGCAGCCAATGCAGCGTCTCTGGCGGGCATTCTCCTCCGCCAGACGGTCGGCGGAGGCCATTTTGCAGAGAATATCCCGCACGGTCCTGTCCAGCGCGGTCCCCTCGCTGTAATCCGCCGGGAAGATGTAGTCCACCCGCTCCTTGGCCAGCAGATCCTCCACGCCCGTGCGGTTGCTCTCCTGATAGACGGCGATGGCCTGCCCGCCGTATGCCCGCATCATCTTCATACACGGCACGTCGGAAAGGCCGTCGCCCATGTAGATCATGCTGGTGAAAGGCACGCGCTTGCTGTCGTCCGGCATGGAGGCGTTCAAGTCCCGGTCGTTGGATACGTCCAGGATTCCCTTGTTGATGCGGTAGACGAACTGGGTCTTGGCGGTAAAGTTGACGGCCAGCTTGGGCCAGACGGGCCGCCCCGCCTCGTCGTAGTAAAACTCGCTGGCGTAGATCTCCTTAAATTCTCCGCTGATGGACGATCCCTCGATGATCTCCCGCAGACCGGAGGAGATGACGTAGTGCTCCACCGTCACGCCCTGGGAGGCGCCGAAGGCGTTGACGCGGGAAAACCAGTCCGCCACGCCGGGGAAAAGGACGATGCCCCTGCCCTTTTCCACCAGATCCTCCCGGGTAAAGGGAAGTCTGCGCCGTTCGGCCTCCCGGATCATGGTGTACATATAGGCCAGGATTCCGTCGATGCGGTTTTTCCTGCCGAAGCCGTTGGCCTCCGCCCAGAATTCCGCCGGCGTCATGCCGAGGCTGGGGATAAACGCGTAGTCCTGCATATCGGTGGTGCAGAGCGTTTTATCAAAATCGTAAAGAAACGCGACGATGGGCTGTGCCATAAAAGCAGCCTCCCTTTTGCTGAAATAAACGAAAAAGCGGCCGTCTGGCCGCTTTTGGTTGCCGGGCTCTCCGGCCGGCCGGGCCGGGACGCCGGGCGCGGCAGAGCCGCGCCTTACTCGTCGTCCTCGTCCGTCGCTCCGGAATAGTTGCGGCCGAATTTCAATTCTCTCAGGTTAAGCCTGCGGGTGGGCTCGTCGTCCCGCTCGCCGGTAAACGGATTCACGTTCAAATCCTCGTCCTCTTCCGCGTCCTCCGCGGCGGCGGCCGGAGCCGGAGCCGCGTCCGCCTCCGGTGCCGGGGCCTGTGCGTCCCCGTCCTCCGGCGCGGGCTGTTCCGGCGCGGAAGCAGGCTCGTCGTAATTGGCCAGAATCTTCTCCTCGATGGCGCCTACGGCTGCCTTCTGCTGCTCCGCGCTCTGGGCGGGAGTGGGGGCGGGCTGCTCCACCGGAAGCTGGGGCAGCTGATCGAGATACCGCAGTTCCCGTTCCAGAACGGAGCGGGAGTCGGCGATGAAGTCCTGCAGGGACTTCTGTCCGGCGGCCAGGCGCTGGCGGCTCTCCTCCTCGGCGCTTTGCAGCTCGCCGATGCGGCGCCGGCCGCTCTCCTCCGCCTGCGCCAGCACCTGCTCGCGCTTGGCCTCGGCCTCATGAACAATAGAGTCCGCCATCTTCTGGGCCGCCAGAAGCGTGGCGCGCATGGAATCCTCCGTTGCGCGGTAGTCTTCCACTTTTTCCACCAAAACCTTGAGCTTTGCCTTCAGCGCGGCGTTTTCCTTATAGAGCGCGGTATAATCGGCCGTCAGCTCGTCCAGAAATTCGTCCACCGAGGCCATATTGTAGCCGCCCATGACCGCCTTGGGAAAGGCGTGGCTGGAAACCTCCTGCGGTGTCAGCATAGTACGATGTACCCCCTAAGTACGGCTCAGAAATACAGGCCGTTGTTCTCCAACTCGTCGATCAAATCACCCTCGATATCCACATGATACGGGGTGATGATATAGGTGTTGGCGGCGATCTTCTTGATCTTGCCCTCGCTTGCGTAGGCAACGCCGGAGAGAAAGTCGATCAGGCGGCGGGCAACGTCCTTGTTGGTGGACTCCAGATTCAGCACCACCGTCCGCTTGTCTTTCAGATTGTCCGCGATCTCCGAGGCGGTGTCGAACCGCTCCGGCTTCACCAGAACCACCTTGAGCTGCGTGGTCGCGTGGATGTTGACTACCTTGTTATGCCGCTCCTCGCCCTTGGGACGGCGGTCTTCAAACGCGTTTTCCTTGGAGGCGATGCGGGGCGCGTCGTCAAACCCGTCGTCGTACTCCTCGTCCTCATCCTCGTAAGGATGGGTCCACTTTTTCAGTTCATCCAGAATGCTCATGCAAAAGCCTCCCAATGGGCAGCCGCCCTCAGTTGTTTGTCTGCGGATAATTTCTGGCTCCGAAAATCGCCGTACCCACACGCACCATGGTCGCGCCGGCCCGGATTGCCTCCTCAAAGTCGCCGCTCATGCCCATGGACAGATATTTCAATTCATTATTATACATTTTTGAACTTATGTCAACATAAAGGTCCCGGACTTTTTCAAAATACGGAATATTCCCGCCGGGAACCTGCTCTACCGGAGGAATCGTCATCAAGCCGCGCAGACGCAGATGCTGCCGGGCCTTCACGCCCTCCGCCGCAGCGCGGATCTCGTCGGGGGAGAAGCCGCTCTTGGCCTCCTCGCCGCCGATGTTCACCTCCAGCAGGATGTCCTGCACAAGATTGTTCTTCTCCGCGCATTTTTCGATCTCGTCCAGCAGCTCCGCGGAGCCGGCGGACTGGATCAGGTCCACCTTCCCCACGATCTGGCGCACTTTGTTGCGCTGCAAATGCCCGATGAAATGCAGCGGCGCGCCGTCGTAGGCGTGTTCGTCGTATTTCCCCAGAAGCTCCTGCACCCGGTTCTCCCCCAGCACGTCGATGCCGGCGGCGATGGCCTCCCGGCAGGCGGCGGCGTCGTTCATTTTACTGGCGCCCACCAGCGTGATCTCGGACGGGTCCCGCCCGCTCTCCCGCGCGGCAGCGGCGATCCGCTCCCGGACGGACTGGATGTTTTCTGCAATGGACATGATTCATTTCCTTCTTTCTGTCGTCTTGCCGGCTGATTATCGGATCACTTCGCCGTCGCTGAGCTGACCGGCGGAGATAATGACCTCGTCGCCCGGACGCAGGCTGTCCTTCGCCGCGTCGGACTCCCCTTTTACCAGAACGAATCCGTCTCCGCTGTAAAGCACGCTGACCGGCTTGAACCGGGCCGTCACCCCCACCACACAGTAGAGGCCGGACTGCCCGTCCGCGTTCACCCGCAGCGCCTGGGACGGCACCCGGATTCCGGTGACGGAGGCGCGGATCACATCGGCGCTCTGCCGGCGCAGCAGCGTCAGCTCGGAGAGGTACTGGCGGCTGGAGAACACCACCGCCGCGCGCCCGTTTTCCGCATCGCTGACGGAGACGACCCGGACGCTCAGATCGCGGTTGGCATCCTTGGCAAACCGCAGCGTCACGCTCTTTCCGGCGGTCAGGTCCGCCGCGTCGGAGGCGGTCATGGTGGCGGCGTAATACCAGGTGTCCCCCAGGATCAGCTTGCCCACATCCGAGGAGACGGACTCGTCCGCCTTGACTGCGGCCAGCGCCGCCGGCGTCAGTCCGTCCAGCATCTTCGGCGTCAGGACAGTCTCATAACCGTCCACCTCCGCCGAGTAGAGGCCGGATTCCGGCGCGGTGATCTTTTTGGTGGACGACGCCGCCTTGGACTGGAGCGTCTTGAGCTGTGACTGAAGCTCCGTCAGCTTGGCGGAGACGTCGTCCGTATCCGAGTATGTATAATCACGCTTCAGCACCAGCGCCCGCAGCGAGGAGGCGCTGGCGTCCGCCGCCTCCAGCCGGTCGGCGGTCAGGTCGCCGCGCAGGTCCAGAATATCCTGCATAATCTGGCTGTCCAGCTTCAAGGAGACCTCGCTGCCCGCGGCGGCCTCCTTGGCGTACTCCAGCTGCGCGATCTGCGTCTCGCAGCTGTCGACGTCGTTTTGCTGATCCAGCGACGCCTGATCGGCATAGACCGTCGCCACCACGCCGCCCGCGGAGACCCGTTCCCCCTCTGACCGGGACAGGCGCAGCAGCCCGTCCCCGGAGGACGGCAGCACCTGCTCGTTCCGGACTACATAGCCCGTGGCGGAGGCGCTCTCCTCCACCTGATAGGTATAGGCCACGGAGGTTTTGAACGGGCTTGCAAAATAGTGGTACGCCTGAATGCCGAAATAGGACAGCACCACAAGACTGACGACCGTCACCAAAACCTTTGTGCCCAGCGAACCGTTTTTCATTGGGAATCCTCCACCGCGGCGGCCCTCCCGCGCACCGCCGGAAACCGGGATGCGGGCGCCGCCTTACTCCTCCGTCAGCTCCACCGGCCGCAGCGGCGCAATGGTGGAGATGGCGTGTTTATAGATCATCTGCTGCCGCCCCTCGGAATCCAGGATCACTGCGAAGGCGTCAAAGCCTGTAATCACGCCCCGCAGCTGAAATCCGTTCATCAGAAACATGGTCACGGGCATCCTGTCCCGCCGGGCCCTGGTCAGAAAAATCTCCTGCAAATTCGCTTTTGTCTGCATATTCATCCGCTCCTCGTCTCTTTTTTGGGAAGTCGGACGTTTTCCATTTTTTTCCGTCCGCCCCAGGCTTATCCTAAGCCCTCGGCAGACAGGATTTCTGTCGAAACCTGCATGGCCCGCGCAAAATCGCGGGAACCGTTCCAATAGATCCAGTGGACGTTTGGAAGCCGGCGCAGCCAGGTGAGCTGCCGCTTGGCGTACTGCCGGGAGCGGAGCTTCACCTCCGCCACCGCGTCCTCCAGCGTCTCCGTTCCCAGCAGAACGTCCAGAAACTCCTTGTAGCCGATGGCCTGCAAGGCGGTCGCATCCCGCGGAATCCCGCTTTGCACCAGCGCCCGGACCTCGTCCAGAAGGCCGTGCTCCACCATTTCATCCACCCGCTGGTCGATCAGCCGGCGCATCTCCTCCCGGTCGGAAAACTGGAGGCCCAGATACACCGCCTCATACCGGGGCGGCAGAGCCTGCGTCTCGGCGTTGTGGGCGGAGATGGTCTCGCCCGTCTCCCGATAGACCTCCAGCGCCCGGAGAATCCGCTTCTCATCCGCCGGGTGCAGCCGCTGCGCCGAGACGGGGTCCACCTGCCGCAGCTCTTCCAGCAAAGGCTCCAGGCCGCCGCTCTCCAGCTCCCGCTGAAGCTCCGCGCGAACCGCGCCCCCGGCGTGGCCTCCGGCAAAACCGTGGCCCCGCACCAGCGCGTCCATCCACAGTCCGGTGCCGCCCACCAGAACAGGCAGGGCGCCCCGGGCAAAAATATCGTCCACCACCGGCGTGGCCTCCGCGGCATAGCGGGCGGCGGACCAGCTTTCCGACGGATCGGCTACGCCCACCATGTGGTGCGTCACGCCCTCCATTTCCTCGGGCGTGGGCGCGGCGGTTCCGACGGTCATGCCGCGGTAAATCTGCATGGAGTCGGCGGACACGACCTCGCCGTGATATTTTTGTGCCAGCAGCACCCCCAACCGGGTCTTGCCGCAGGCGGTGGGGCCCACCACACAGACGAGTTTCCCTGCCATCCGATCCTCCTTTGCCGCGCCGGGGCGTCTCACGCCCGCTTGAACATCTTCTCCAGCTCGTACTTCGTGATCTTCACCGCCACCGGGCGGCCATGGGGACAGTAGCGGATCTCTCCCGCCTGCACCCGGTCCACCAGCACCCGCAGCTCCTTGGGGTCGCTGTGCATTCCGGCTTTCACCGCGGCCTTGCAGGCCATGGTGTGCAGCAGGGCTTCCCGCCGCTCCGCCGGGGAGCGGCCCGTGCGCAGCTTCTCCGCAAACTCCTCCAGCGTGGCCGCGGTGTCCGCCGCGTCCAGATCGGACGGTACCTCCCGCACCAGGATCGCGCCGTCCCCGAAGTCCTCGCAGTAAAAGCCGAAGCTCTCCAGCGTCTCCCGGTTTTCCAGCAGCAGCGCCGCATCCTCCTGCGGCAGCTCCGCCGCGATGGGCGAGAGCAGCTGCTGGCGCATGGGCGGCTCCTGCGCCTTTTGAAGCCGGTCAAAGTTGATGCGCTCGTGGGCGGCGTGCTTGTCGATCAGCCAGACGGCGTGTTCGGCGTCCTCGCAGACGATATAGGTGTTCAGCACCTCGCCCGCAATGCGCCACGGCGTCTCCTCCGCCGGGGCAAGGGCCTGCTGCCCGGCAAGCTCCGGCGGGGCGGCCGCGGGAATGGCCGGCACAAACGGCCGCTCCGGCACGGCGGGGACACGCGGCGCGGGAGCGCTTGACGGCGCCGGACGCTCCTCCGACGGCTCCCCGTGCTCCTCCCGCTGCAAAGCAGGGTGAACGGGGGCCGTGATCGTCTCCCGGGAGGAACGGTACAGCGGAGCTGAGGCGCCGCTGTCCGCCACGCGGGAAAAGCCGCCGCTCCGTTCCGTGTCCCATCCGGCGTGGGAAACCTCCCCGCCGCCCCGGGCCGGACGGGCGAGAGGCGGAACCGCCGCTTTCTGGCGGAACGCCTTGGCGTCCATGTTCTGAAAAAAGTCCTGCCGGGGGTTGACGACCTCCTCCGCAGGCCGGGGCGCGGGACGGGGCGCGCCCTTGGCGTCCAGCGCGTCCAGCACCGTGTGGTACACGGCGTCGAACACGTCCCGCTCCCGGGCAAACTTCACCACCGTCTTGGCGGGGTGCACGTTCACGTCCACTGCCGTCACCGGCAGCGTCACTGACAGCACGCAGCCGGGAAACTTCCCCTTCATGATCTGGTTGCGGTAGCCCTCCTCCAGCGCGGCGGTCAAAAGCTGAGATTTGATGAAGCGGCCGTTGACAAAAAACGCCTGCATTCCCCGGGAACCCCGGCCGCACAGCGGTTTGGTCACAAATCCCTCCACCGCCGTGTCGCCGCCCCGGCCCCGCACCGGAACCAGCGAGGCGGCAAAGTCCCGGCCCAGCGCCGCGTAGACGGCGGACTCCAGCTTTCCGTCTCCGGGCGTGTGGAGCGCCTCCTCCCCGTCCTTGACGAATTTAAAGGAGATGTCGGGCCGCGAAAGGCTCAGATGCTGCAAAAGCCCGCTCACCGCCGCGGTCTCCGCGCTGTCCTTCTTCACAAATTTCAGCCGGGCGGGGGTGTTGTAAAAAAGGTCCCGCACCACGAAAGTGGTGCCCTCCGGCGCACCTGCGGGCAGCACCTCGCCGGGAACGCCGCCCTCCAGATGGAGGGACGCGCCGCTTTCGGCTCCCCGTTCCCGCGTCAGCACATCCAGACGGCTGACGGCGCAGATGGCCGCCAGCGCCTCGCCCCGGAAGCCCAGGGTCCCGATGCCGCCAAGGTCGCTCTCCGTGCGCAGCTTGCTGGTGGCGTGGCGCAAAAAGGCCGTCCTCAGTTCTCCCGGCGCAATGCCGCAGCCGTTGTCCGTCACCCGGATCAGGCTCATGCCGCCGCCGCGGATCTCCACCACCACGGCGGAGGCCCCGGCGTCCACGGCGTTTTCCACCAGCTCCTTGACCACGCTGGCGGGCCGCTCCACCACCTCGCCGGCGGCGATGAGGTCCGCCACGTGGGAATCCAGTTGTTGAATGTGAGGCATTGTTCTCTTCCTTTCCCGCGGCGCCGTGCGTCCGCTCAGCGCAGCGCCATCCAGACGGACAGGGCGTTGACGGCGATGTGCAGACCCACGGAGGACCACAGGGTCCCGGAGTAGTCATAGGCCCACGCCAGCACAAGGCCCGGGGCCAGATACTGCACCATCAGCAAAAGATAGGTGGCGTCCTGATTGCCCAGGGCGTACTGCCACACGTGCATCAGGGCAAAAAGAACGCAGGAGAGCGCGTAGGCCAGCAGGCGGCTCTTCTCCCGCAGGTTGCCGAACACCAGGCCGCGAAAGAGCACCTCCTCCACAAAGGGGGCCAGCAGAATGACCACCAGCAGCGTGGAGCGGGGCGCGGAGGCGATCTGGGCGGACACCGCCACGTCGTTCAGATTCGTCCGGTTCCCCAGCAGCAGATTGGTCAGCCGGTAAACCAGCTCGTTGAGTCCGTACAGCGCCACGATCCCCGCGCCCAGAGCCCGGAGCGCCGCGCCCGCCCGGTCCGCCAGCGCGGCGGTGGTGCGGCCCAGAAATCCGTGAAAAATGATGACTGTCACGGCAAAGAGGATGTAATAGGTGACGACGTTTTGGAGGGAGGAGCTGATGGTCGTCCCCAGCAGCACGCCCGCCAGGCGGAACAGCCGCCCCGCCGCGAACGGCAGCGCCAAAAGATAGATCATAAAAAAGACCGTGCCCGCCACCTGTTCGCCGGCAGACATACAGCCGCTGACTTTTTTCCTCGCCATGAAAAAGCTCCTCCGATGCTCTTAAGTTTCCAAACGCGCCGACACGCCGGCGGTCACTGCAATTTCTGTTTCAACTCGTAAAGAAGGCCCATGGCCTCGATGGGCGTCAGGGTGTCCGGCTGGCAGCGCCGCAGCGCGTCCAGCACCTCGCCCTCCGCCACGGCGGAGAGGGACACCTGTTCCTCCTCCTGCCGGGGCGCCACGTACCGCACGCCGTTTTCCTTTTCCAGCTCTGTGAGGATCTGCCGCGCCCGGCTCACCACCCGGTCCGGCAGGCCCGCCAGCTTGGCCACCTCGATGCCGTAGCTGCGGTCCGCGCCGCCGGGGACGATCTTGCGCAGAAAGATAATGTCCTCGCCCCGGGTCTTGACCGCGATGCTGTAATTCACGGTGCCCGGCAGGGTGTTCTCCAGCTCCGTCAGCTCGTGGTAGTGCGTGGCGAACAGGGTCTTGGCCCCCAGCAGCTTGCGGTCGGCGCAGTATTCCAGCACCGCCCGGGCGATGCTCATGCCGTCAAAAGTGGAGGTGCCGCGGCCGATCTCGTCCAGAATCAGAAGGCTGTTTTTTGTGGCGTGGTGCAGGATCTCCGACACCTCGCTCATCTCCACCATAAAGGTGGACTGGCCGGCGGACAGGTCGTCGCTGGCGCCGATGCGGGTGAAGATGCGGTCCACCACGCCGATGCGGGCATAGGCTGCGGGCACAAACGATCCCATCTGGGCCATCAGAACGATCAGGGCCACCTGGCGCATATAGGTGGATTTTCCGGCCATGTTGGGGCCGGTGATGATGGCGACGCGCTTCTCCTTTTCCCCCATAAACGTGTCGTTGGGGACAAACAGGGCGTCGCGCAGCACCTTTTCCACCACAGGGTGGCGGCCGTCGCGGATCTCGATGGTGCCGGACTCGTCCACCTCCGGGCGGCAGTAGTTGCCCCGGACGGCCACCTCGGCGAAAGAACACAGGGCGTCCGCCTCCGCCACCGCGGCGGCGGTCTGCTGCACCCGGGACGCCTGGTCGGCCACCTCCTGGCGGAGCTTTGAAAAAAGCTCGTACTCCAGCGCTGTCACCCGTTCGGACGCGGTGAGGATGGTGTGCTCCAGATCCTTGAGCTCCTGGGTAATATAGCGCTCGCCGTTCACCGTGGTCTGCTTGCGGATATAACTCTCCGGCACCTTGTCCGTAAAGGATCTGGACACCTCGATATAATAGCCGAACACCTTGTTATAGCCGATGCGCAGCGTGCGGATGCCGGTTTTTTCCTTCTCCTTGGCCTCCATGTCGGCGATAACGCCCTTGCCGCCGGAGAGAATGTCCCGCAGGCGGTCCACCTCGGGATCGAAGCCGCCGCGCAAAATGCCGCCCTCCCGGACGGAAAACGGAGGATCGTCGCAGATGGCGGCGGCGATCTTCTCCCCCACGTCCTGCAGCTCGTCCAGCTCCCCGGCCAGCTCCGCCAGGCGTCCGCCGGAAAAGCCCTTCAGCTGGGCGGAGACGGCGGGCAGCTTTTCCACCGCGGCCCGCAGGGCCGTCAGATCCCGGCCGCCGGCCGTGCCGTAGACGATGCGGCCGATCAGCCGCTCCAGGTCGCCGAGTCCGGACATGGCGGCGATCAGCTCTTCCCGGCGGATGGTGTCGCCCACCAGCGCCGCCACGGCGGCGTTCCGCCGGCTGATGGCGGTGACGGAGAGCAGCGGCCGCTCCAGCCAGGAGCGCAGCATCCGCCCGCCCATGGGGGTTTTGGTGCGGTCCAGCACCCAAAGAAGGCTCCCCTTCTTCTCCCGGCGCTGGAGCGTTTCCGTCAGCTCCAGATTCCGCCGGGCAGTCAGGTCCAGCTCCATGAACCGGCCCTGCTCATAATAGTCCAGATCGTTGATGTAGGAGAGGTCGGTCTTCTGCGTCTCGTAAAGATAATCCAAAAGCCCGCCCAGCGCCATGGCCGCCGCGGGATTTCCCGCGGGCAGGGAGTCCCACCCCGCGTCGCCGAACTGGCGGCGGATGTTCTTCTCCGCCGCGCTGAGAAGGAACCGCTTCTCCCCGCCGTTTTCGATCCGGCAGCGGAACTTCTCCCCCAGCAGATTCCTGAGCCGCTCCGAGGCAAATGCGCCCTCGGACACCACCGCCTCCGACGGGGCGAAGCGCCCCAGCTCGTTGATGGTGTGCTCCAGCGCGTCCCGGCCGGAAAACGCCGTCAGGTGGGTCTTTCCGGTGGAGATGTCGCAAAAGCAGACGCCCGCGCGCCGCTCCTCCAGATAGATGCCGCACAGAAAATTGCTGGCCTTGTCGTCCAGACAGGCGGCGTCGATGACGGTGCCGGGCGTGACCACCCGGATGATGTCCCGTTTCACCAGTCCCTTGGCCAGCGCCGGGTCCTCCATCTGCTCGCAGATGGCCACCTTGTAGCCCTTGGCGATCAGCCGGGCGATGTAGGCGTCGCTGGAGTGATAGGGGATGCCGCACATGGGCACCTTGTCCTCCTCCGCCTTGTCGCGGGTATGATCGCGGCTGGTCAGGGTCAGATCCAGTTCCTGGGAGGCGAGTTTGGCGTCGTCGCCGAACATCTCGTAAAAATCGCCCAGGCGGAAAAACAGGATGGAGTCCGGGTTGTTCCGCTTGACCTCCAGGTATTGCTTCATCATGGGCGTCATTTCCGCCACGGGGGTTCACCTCACGTTCAAAATTCCGGGGCGGCCGCCCCGGGGAGAAATCAGAGTTCCGTCACGCTGCCGCAGCTGATGCGCCGCAGCCGTCCGCCCAGGACGGCGCTCATCTTTTCAAAGGCGTACTCGCCGGTGCAGTGGCCGGTATAAAAGACGGTGCTCCCCGCCGTCAGCGCCCGGGCGGTGCGGCCGATCAGGGCGTCGGTGTCCGGGTCGCCGGGAGGCAGCTCAAAAAGGTGGAACCCGCCCACGATCACGTCCACCGGCCGGCCCAAAAGCGTCTCCGCCCGGTTGCGGATGTTCACGACGCCCCGGTGGGCGCAGCCGGCGATCAGAATGCTTTTTCCCTCCGCCGTCACAAGCAGATCCTGCTCGTGGGCGAACTCGTCCCGGCGGAAGGTGCCGTCCGTCAGCCGCTCCATCAGCGCGGCGCTGGCGTCCAGTCCGCCGAAGCGGTCGGCCACGCCGTCGAAGAGCGTCAGCTCTCCGTCGATCCGCATGACGCCGTCGGTCAGGCGGAACCGGTCCGCGTACTCCCGGAGCGCCGGGTCCAGTCCGATGAACCGCTCCCCGCCGCCGGGCTTCCGGGCCCAAAAACTGCCCAGCGCTCCCGCGTGCAGAAAGACGGGCGCGTGATCGTTCACTTTCAGAAATTCAGCCAGTCCGCCGCCGTGATCGTAGTGTCCGTGGGACACGATCGCCGTGTCCACCGCCCGCAGATCCACGCCCAGCGCCTCCGCGTTTTCGGCAAAGGCCGCGTTGGGCCCCATGTCGAAGAGCAGGCGGTGCCGGGGCGTCTCAAGATACAGGCTCAGCCCGTGGGCGGAGCGCACTCCCTCCCGGCAGGCCGTATTTTCCAGCAGCGTGACCAGCTTCATTGAAATCGCTCCTTTATTCGGCGGGCTCGCCGTAGAGCGCCCAGGTATTGGAATCGGTGATGCGGGCGCTGACAAACTGTCCGATCAGTTCCTCTCCGCCCCGCAGCCGCACAAGCCGGTTGCCCTCCGTCCGGGAGGAGAGTGGAAACGCCGGGTCGTCGGACCGGCCGTCCACCAGGACGCGGACGGTCTTTCCCACGTACTGCCGGTGTACCTCGGCGGAGTGCTCATTCTGCACCCGGAGCAGCTCGTCGAACCAGCGCTGCTTCTCCTCGTGGGAAGCGGGGTCCGGCAGCGCGGCGGCCTTGGTGCCGGGCCGGGGCGAATAGAGGAAGGTGAACAGGGCGTCGAAGCCCACCTCCCGCACAAGGGACACGGTGTCCATGGCCTCCGCCTCCGTCTCGCCGGGAAAGCCGATGATGACGTCGGAGGTGAGCACCAGTCCGGGCATCTTTGCCCGGGCGTAATCCACCAGTTCCAGATACTGCGCGCGGGTATAGCGGCGGTTCATCTCCCGGAGCACCCGGTCGTTGCCGGACTGGAACGGCAGATGGAGCTGCTTTGCCACGTGGCGGCACTCCGCCATGGTGTCGAACAGCTTGCGGGTGGCGTCCTTGGGGTGGCTGGACATGAAGCGGATAAGATAGTCGCCTGGAATCTGGTCGATCGTTCGGAGAAGGTCGGAAAAATCCACGCCCTCGCCCAGATCGTTTCCGTAGGAATTGACGTTCTGTCCCAGCAGCGTGATGTCCCGGTACCCGGCCTGCACAAGGCCCCGCACCTCCTCCACCACGCACGCCATCTCCCGGGACCGCTCCCGGCCCCGGACATAGGGCACGATGCAGTACGAGCAGAAGTTGTTGCAGCCGTACATGATGGAGACCCACGCCTTGATGGCGTCCTCCCGCACGATGGGCAGCCCCTCGGAGATGGTGCCGTGCTCGTCCGCCACGGAAAAGACCCGCCGGCGGGAGTCGTAGACCTGCCACAAAAGCTCTGGGAATTTCCACAGGGCATGGGGGCCGAACACCAGATTCACATGGGGATAGGACCGCTTCACCCGCTCGGAGACCCTCGCCTCCTGCGCCATGCAGCCGCAAAGGGCGATCACCTGCTCGGGATTGGCTTTTTTCGTATGGGTCAGGGCCCCCAGGTTGCCGAACACCCGGTCCTCCGCGTGCTCCCGCACCGCGCAGGTGTTCAGCATCACGAGATCGGCCTCCGCCGGCTCGTCCGTGAAGGTAAAGCCCATGGTCTCCAGCATCCCCATGAGCTTTTGCCCGTCGGCCACGTTCTGCTGGCAGCCAAAGGTATCCACGCACGCACGGGGATGGGCCTCGCGGCCCTCGAACATGGCCCTGATCTTCTGTTCAAACTCCCGCTGGCGGTCCAGATCCGCCTGAGAGATCACAACGTCTTTCCGTTCCAAGGGTAAATCCTCCAAAGTCAAACAAATATCGATACTTTAACTAAAATAGTCTATCACAAAAGGGAAAAAAGCACAAGCCGGAAAACCGGCCTGTGCTTTGGGAAAATAGGCGTTCGGCGCTTTTTCTCACGCGTCCCGGGGGTCCGGATCGCCGTCCAGCGTCACGAAATACCGATAGTAGGGCAAAAGGAAGTCGCACCCCGTCTTCACCCGCTCCGCGATCTGACGGGAGAAGATCTCCTCCGTCAGCTTTTCGTCGTGCTCCAGCGCGAAATTCTTCTTCCGAAACCAGGGCTCCAGCAGCGCCGAGGGCGCGCCGGGCTTGGGTTTTTTATACTCCTGCCCCGCGAGAAAGAACTCGTCCTGACGGCCGAGCGCGCGCGTCAGCTTCTCCATGGCGGCGGGGTCGCGCTCCATCCGGGCCCGCAGCCGGGCCATAGTGACGGGCTCCGCCATATAATAACCCAGCCCGTAGCTCCACTCCTCCGGCCCCAGTTCAAACCAGAAGCAGGGCCGGGCGGTCCAGAGGTCGCCGGGCTGCTCCACGGAGATCCAGAGGTGGTCTTTATACGGCCCGCGGCCGTGGAGCCGCCGGGCGTCCCGATAGATACGGGAGACGCGGCTGATGAGGCCGTAGTCTTTCAGCTGGCCGGAGAGATGGTCGTACAGCTCGTCTCCCAGCTCCCGCATGGGTTTGTAGAGAGAGTCGAGGTATGTCTTTTTGTGTGCCTCGAACCACGCCTTTTCATTGTTGAAGCGGATTCCCCACATGAAATCCACCGTTTCGTCCGTAAATCCCTGAAACATCCCGTTCGCTCCTGTTCTGTCGATTGCCGGGAGGTCCGGCTCCCCGCTCAGCCCGCCGCCAGCTGCGTGTCCAGCGCCTGTTTGGCCGCCGCGGAGTCAAAGTGCCACGTCCAGTCGGCTTCTGCCACATAGCGGACGTTATAGAGCCCGTAGAACGCGTTCTTGAACACCTGCGCTCCGCCGGAAGCGATCTGTACCGGGGCCAGCGTTCCGCTGCTGCCCTCGCGCTCCGACCGGGGAACGTCCGACCCGGCGGAGGTCATATAGACCATCTGGGTGAGGACCTGCGCCTGCGTCTCCGCGTTTTTGAGGTAGTTCTCAAGGTCCTTTTTGTCCGCCGCATCCTCGGTCTGAGTCTCCATGTCCTTGACAAAGGCGGTCAGCTCGTCGTGCCAGGCGGTGTACTCCGCCGAGGCGACCGTCAGCATACCGGCGGTGGTCTCCTCCTGATCGTACTGGCTGAACAGCGTGTCGATGGGGTTGTCCTGCTCCGGATCGGCGCCGCCGACGTTCTGAGCCGCCGACAGCTGGGATTTGAGCCGCTCGTTCTCCGCCTTGAGCTGTTCGTTTTCACTTTGCAGGCTCTGCGCGTCTCCGGCCGCTCCGGCGCCCGCCGAGGCCGACGCGGAAGCCGCCGAGGCCGCGGCTCCGGCGCTTCCGGCAGCCGACTTTCCGCCCGCACTTCCGCAGCCGGCAAGGCACAGCGCCATGCACAGCGCCAGGGCGATCACAATGCTTCTTTTCATGTTTTCGTTCCTCCTCTTTGAACTCCGCGGCCCGGCGCGGTTTCCGCCCGGGTCCTATCCGCCGCTTTCATCGGCGGCTCTCTCTGCTCTCCAGCTTTTGAAGCTCGTTCGTGAACTCCTCCGGCAGCGGGCAGGAGAGTTCCACCAGCCCGCCGGTGCGGGGATGGATGAATTTCAGCCCTACGGCGTGGAGACACTGTCCGTGCAGGCCCGGAACCGGCTTTTTCGCGCCGTAGACCGTATCTCCCAGGATCGGATGGCCGATGTGGGCCATGTGGACCCGGATCTGGTGGGTTCGCCCCGTCTCCAGACGGCAGCGGACGTGGGTAAAGCCCGGATAGCGGGCGATCACCTCCCAGTGGGTGACAGCCCGGCGGCCGCCGGATACCACCGCCATCTTTTTGCGGTCCGCCGGGCAGCGGCCGATGGGCGCGTCCACCGTGCCGTCGTCCTCCCGCAGGTTCCCCGCCACAATGCACTCGTAAGTCCGGGCCAGCGTGTGATCTGCCAGCTGAGCCGCCAGCTTCTGGTGGGCAAAATCATTTTTTGCCGCGATTATCAGCCCCGACGTATCCCGGTCGATCCGGTGGACGATGCCGGGCCGCCGCTCCCCGCCGATGCCCGACAGACTGTCCCCGCAGTGGTGCAGCAGGGCGTTGACCAGCGTGCCGTCCGGGTGGCCGGGCGCCGGATGGACCACCATCCCCTTGGGCTTGTTCACCACGATCACGTCCGCGTCCTCGTACACCACGTCCAGCGGAATGTCCTGCGCCGCCGTCTCCGTCGGCTCCGGCTCCGGCAGCTCCAGCGTGATCGTCTCTCCGCCCGAAAGGCGGTCGTGCTTGGCGAGGGTCCTGCCGCCGCAGGTGACGCGCCCCTCCTCCAGCAGACGCTGGACGGCGGAGCGGGTCAGCGCCGACACAGAGGCGAGGTATACGTCCGCGCGGACGCCCGCGCTCCCCTCCTCCGCCTGAAACGTCAGTTTTTCCACTTATTTCCTCACCTTGTCGTACTTTTCATAAAACCACAGGTAGTAGATCACGCCCAGCACGGCGCCGACGCACACGCAGATGTCCGCCGCGTTGAACACGGGATAGCTGGGCCAGAACTGAAAGTGGAACATATCCACCACATAGCCGAGCCGCACCCGGTCGATGATGTTGCCGACGCCGCCGGCCAGCACCAGCGCGCAGGCCGTCCTGCCCAGCGGATGGCGCACGGTCCCCCGCGCCAAAAGCGCCGCTACGGCGAGCATGATCGCGGACGTAACGCCGATCAGCACCCACCGCATCCCGGAAAAGCTGGACCAGGCGGCGCCGTAGTTATGCACGCGGTACAGCTCCACAAAGCCGGGCAGAAGCGGAGCGCTTTCTCCCAGCGCCAGATGAGACACGACCCAGAATTTCACCCACTGGTCCAGGGCCGCCAGCACGGCGGCCAAAATCAGATAAACAGCCATTCCATTCTCCTTGTCCCTCCCGCGGCGCTGCCGCGGGTACGTTGACTGTCCATAGTTTACGCGAAATAGCGCCGGATTGCAACGACGGATTGCCTTCCGCGGCTGCGGCTGGATTCGTTTTGTTAAAATCTCGTTAAGAACTCGCTAAGGTTTTATCAATTCTACATAAATTTCTGGCGTTTTGGATTAAAAAATTGTATGTTTTTTGTGGGGCCGAATGGAAAAATTTTTCCAAATTTTAACGGGGGTGAAATTTATGTCACTGGCAGATCGAATCAACGCAATAAACACAGCGATCAATAGCGTTGTCTGGGGCGTCCCCATGCTGATTCTGATCGTGGGCTGCGGCCTGTACCTGTCCTTTAGAATGGGCTTCTTCCAGTTCACCAAATTCGGCCACGCAATGAAAAACACCATCGGCAAGTGCTTTGGCAAAGATGCGCAGAAAACAGCCGCTGCCGGCAGCGTCACGCCTCTCCAGGCCGTGACCACCGCTCTGGCAGCCACCGTCGGCACCGGCAATATCGTCGGTGTCACCGGAGCCATCGCCCTGGGCGGACCCGGCGCTGTATTCTGGATGGAAATTTCCGCTCTGGTGGGTATGATTACCAAGTTCTCCGAGGTCACGCTGTCCATCCGCTTCCGTGAACGGGACGACAAAGGCGACTGGGTCGGCGGACCTATGTACTACATCAAAAACGGCATGGGAGCGCACTGGAAGTGGCTGGGCAGCGTGTTCGCGGTCCTGGGCGCCATCGCCGCTTTCGGCATCGGAAACCTGACTCAGGTCAACTCCATCGCCACTTCCATTACCTCGGCCATCAACACGGTGATCCCCTCTTCCGCAGATCACAACTTCGGCATCTGCCTGGGCGCGGGCATCGTGATGTGCTGCATGTGCCTGCTGACCTATCTGGGCGGCATCAAGCGCATCGGCTCCGTGACGGAAAAGCTGGTGCCCGTCATGGCGGCAATCTACATCATCGCCAGCCTGATCGTTATTATCTCCCATTTCGGCAGCATCGGCACTGTACTTAAATCCATTGTGGTGGGCGCTTTCTCCCCCGACGCCTTCGTGGGCGGCGCAGCCGGAATCACTATGCAGACCGCAATGACCCGCGGCGTTTCCCGCGGCGTCTTTTCCAACGAGGCCGGCCTCGGCTCCGCGCCCATCGCCCATGCGGCGGCCGACACCAAGGGCCCCGTCCAGCAGGGAATGTACGGCATTTTTGAGGTGTTCATGGACACCATCGTGATCTGCACCATGACCGCCCTGGTAATCCTGATGAGCGGCACGGATATCCCCTACGGTACGAATCCCGGCGTGCTCCTGACCAACGCGGCTTTCGGACAGGTGTTCGGAGCCGGCGCCTCCATCGTCGTGGCGATCGGCCTGACGCTGTTCGCGGGCTCCACCATCCTCAGCTGGGGCCTGTACGGCACCCGCTGCGCGGAGTATCTGTTCGGCTCCAAGATCATCAAGCCGTATCAGCTGGTTTTTTGCGCGCTGGTTGTCATCGGCTCTGTCATGGAGCTGTCCCTCGCGTGGAACATCGCCGACACGCTCAACGCTCTGATGGCGATTCCCAACCTGATCGCGGTCCTGTCCCTCTCGCCGGTGGTCATCCGCCTGACGAAGGAATACTGCGCGGACCTGAAGAGGCAAAAGGTCCACTGACCTCCTCTTATAGCCTGACGTACACGCCGCTGTAAAAGCAAGGCTCGATTTGCGAGGCTTTTCGGCACGCTTATAAAAATCCGCCGGAATCTTATGATTCCGACGGATTTTTCGATTTTCGCTCAGAACTGGGGCAGATGCGCCACCACGTCCGCGCAGCGGGGGCACAGGGTGGGATAATCGGGGTTGTCGCCCACCTTGGGGTTGTGCATCCAGCAGCGCTCGCACTTGGCGCCCTTGGCCTCGGATACCTCCACGGTCAGTCCGGGGAAGCTGGCCCCCTTCCCGATCACGGACCCCTCGTCCGCAGGGGCGGAGGTGATGTTGCAGTCGGAGACAATGAACACCTCGCTGAGACTGATGCCCACGGTGGACAGGAGCGCCTTGGCGGTCTCGTCATCGTCGGCGTGCAGGGAGACGTGGGCCTCCAGCGCCTTGCCGATCTTCTTGTCGGCGCGGGCGGTCTCCAGCACGGCGTTCACGTCGCCGCGCAGCTTCACGGCGGTGTCCCACTTCTCCATGGCCTTGTCGCTGAGCGCATAGTCCGCAAAAGGCTTATTCATGTCGTTGAACACCACGTTGCGGGGATCGTCCTCGGCGCGGTGGGGCATTGCGCACCAGATCTCGTCGGCGGTAAAGGCCAGGATGGGCGCCATGATCTTGGTCATGGTGTCGAGGATCAGGAACAGGGCGGTCTGCGCGCTGCGGCGGCGGGCGCCGTCGGCCTCCTCGCAGTACAGCCGGTCCTTGATGATGTCCAGATAGAAGTTGGACATATCCACCACGCAGAAGTCGTTGACCGCGTGGGTGATAACCAGGAATTCGTAGTCCTTGTAAGCCTGCTCGCACTTTTCGATGAGGGCGTTGAGGCGGGTGACGGCCCAGCGGTCCAGCTCCTCCATCGCCTGGGGGCCCACCAGATCGTCGGCGTTGAAGCCGTCCAGGTTGCCCAGGCAGTAGCGGGCGGTATTGCGGAATTTCAGATAGTTCTGGGAGAGCTGCTTAAAGATTTCGTCAGAGCAGCGGACGTCGGTGTGGTAGTCCGCGGAGGCGGCCCACAGCCGCAGCAGATCCGCGCCGTACTTGTTGATGATCTCGGCGGGCGCCATGCCGTTGCCAAGGGACTTGTGCATGGCCTTGCCCTCGCCGTCCACGGTCCAGCCGTGCGTGACGCACTCCTTGAAGGGCGCGCCCTTTCCGAAGGCGCCCACGGCGGTGAGCAGAGAGCTCTGGAACCAGCCGCGGTACTGATCGAGGCCCTCCAGATACATGGTGGCAGGCCAGAAGCCCTGCGTCTTTTTCATGGAGGCGAAATGGGTGGAGCCGGAGTCGAACCAGCCGTCCAGCGTATCCTCCTCCTTGGTGAAGCCGGTCTTGCCGCCGCAGTGGGGGCAGGTGAAGCCGTCGGGCAGAATGTCCGCGGCATCCGAGGCGAACCAGGCGTTGGAACCCTCCTTTTCAAAGAGGGCGGAGATGGCGGCAATGCTCTCGTCCGTCACCACGGGCTTGCCGCAGTCCTTGCAGTAGACCACGGGGATGGGCAGGCCCCAGCGGCGCTGACGGCTGATGCACCAGTCGGCGCGCTCGCGGATCATGGACTTCATGCGGTCCAGGCCCCACTCCGGCACCCAGCGCACATCCTCGCAGGCGGCGCAGGCCTCCTCCTTGAACGCGTCCACGGAGCAGAACCACTGCGGCGTGGCCCGGAAGATGATGGGTCCCTTGCAGCGCCAGCAGTGAGGATAGCTGTGGACGATATCCTCCTGGGCGAAAAGAACGCCGGAGGCCTTCATGTCCGCCAGAATAACGGGGTTGGATTCGTCGGTCTTCATGCCGGCGTATTTGCCGGCGTAATCGGTGTGGCGGCCCTGATCGTCCACGGGAACCACCATATCCATGTTGTAGCGGCGGCAGGTCTGATAGTCCACTTCGCCGAAGCCGGGAGCGGTGTGGACGCAGCCGGTGCCGGAATCCATGGTGACATACTCGTCGTTCAAAAGGAGCGAGGTCTTGGGCAGGAAGGGATGATGGGCCAGCATCTTTTCAAAGAACGAACCCGGATGAGTCTCGATCACCTCATAGGAATCGAAGCCGCCGATGTGCATGACCCGGTCCGCCAGGGCCTCGGCCATAATATAGATCTCGCCGTTGGGGGCCTTGACCAGCGCATAGCTCTCCGTCGGGTGGAGGGTGATGCCCAGGTTGCCGGGCAGGGTCCAGATGGTGGTGGTCCAGATCACGAAGAAGAGCTTGCTGTGATCCACGGTGGGCAGCTTGCCCAGATCGTCCTCCATGGGGAACTTCACATAGACGGTGGTGCAGGGATCGTCCTGATACTCGATCTCCGCCTCGGCCAGCGCCGTCTCGTCCTTGGGGCACCAATACACGGGCTTGAGGCCCTTGTAGATATAGCCCTTCTTGTACATCTCCCCGAACACCTTGACCTCCTCGGCCTCAAAGCCGGGGTCCATGGTCTTGTAGGGGTGGTCCCAGTCGCCCAGAACGCCCATGCGTTTGAAGCCGGTGCGCTGCACGTCGATATAGTGGTCGGCAAACTCATGGCAGGCGGAGCGGAACTCGGGCACGGACATCTTCTTGCGGTCCAGCTTATTCTGCTTGATGATGGCGGACTCGATGGGCATGCCATGGTTGTCCCAGCCGGGGATATAGGGCGTATAGTAGCCCCGCATGGCATAGGACCGGGTGATGAAATCCTTGAGCGCCTTGTTCAGGGCGTGGCCCATGTGCAGATCGCCGTTGGAGAACGGAGGGCCGTCGTGCAGGTTGAACAGGGGCTTGCCCTCGTTCTTCTTCAAAAGCTCGCCGTAAATGTCCTCTTCCTCCCAGCGGGCCTGGATCTCCGGCTCCCGCTTGGGCAGACCCGCCCGCATCGGAAAGTCGGTCTTGGGCAGATTGATCGTCTTATTGTAATCCATGCGTGTTCCTCCTGTATTTCCATATTTCAGTTTGATTTTTTTCAGCGATCCGGAACGTTTTTCTTCGGCGGAGGGCAAATTAAAAAGCCCCTGTCTCCAAAGAGACAGGGGCTCCATTCACCTCTGCGGTACCACTCTCGTTGCCGCCCGGTCTCCCGGCTGCGGCCGCTCTGCGCCTGCGATCACAGGCCGACGGTTAACGCCCGTCACACGTCCACGCTTACTCGCGTCGTCTTTCAGCAGGAGGCTCCAAGGTGATTTTCGTCCCCCCTCCCTGACCGCCTTTACACCACGCGGCGGCTCTCTTGGCAGTTTGCAGGGGATTACTCGTCCTTATCGACACCTAAAATGTTCAGTTTGCGGCTATTTTAACCGCTTTTGTTTCATTTGTCAATGGGGATTTTGCGAAAAGTCACTGATAGCGGTACTGTTTTCCCGAAAACTCGTCCACGCAGTTCAGAAACATATCGTGACTGCGGAATTCCATCAGCTGGCATCCCTCGGCCTCGTGAAAAGAGATGATCCGGTTTTTCGTATCGACCCAGATCCGCCACAGTGTACTGACTGTCTGTTCCATGTTTGGATTTCTCCCTTCTGAAAAGCTGTTTCTGCCTATTAGACGGCGGCAGGCCGTGAAAAGTTTCACGAAATTCCCGATTCCGTAAAATTTTATCCTCTCACGACGATTTTTCCGCCTTGATGGCGTCCCCCACGTCGGAGCGGAAGCGCACCCACGCCTCCGGATGCTCCACGTAGTATTTCGGGCAGATTTTTCCCGTCACATCGTAGTGGCGGATCACGTCGTCCGGCGTCAGATTGAATTTCCGGCACAGCCATGCCGTCAGCTCCACCACCCGCTGATAGGTCACGTCGGAAAACTCCCCGGTGTCGTCGGGGTGGCAGACCTCGATGGCGATGGTGTCCTCGTTGCGGCTGTTGGAGGCATAGGAGATCTCCGTCAGGGGAATGCACTGAATCACCTCGCCGTCCAGCCCCACGATAAAGTGGGCGCTGGCGTAGACGCCGTCCGTCCCCGCCGACAGGCTCTCGAAATAATTCCGGTTGGCCTGGGCCGTGGTGCCGGGATTTCCCACGTAATGAATCACGATGCCGCTGATCTTTTTTAGTTCCGTGCCGGGCCGGGAGTAAGGATTGACGCTGAGGAAATCCTCCGTCACATAGTCCGGGAGCACGACGCCCTCCCCCGGCAGGCCGCTGTCGGCGTGAAAATGCCAGATCAGCGCCCCCGCCGCGGCGAACATGCCGATGAGGCAGAGGACCGCCGCGCCTCTTGCGGAGATGCGCCCGCTGTGCTTTCTCTCTCTGCGGGGCATCTGCTCAGCCCTCGACCGAGGCGGCAGAGGCGGCGGGCGCCCGGGCGGGGGGGGCTGGGTGGGGGGGGGGCGCGGGGGGGATGTTACCCCCCCCGGCGTTTCACGGGGGGGGGGGG
>Ga0183101_1000883_pt2 | contig 31856 bp, 34 predicted proteins | sample Biomet3_FD_127790 | JGI IMG/M metagenome (GOLD analysis project Ga0183101, IMG submission 127790) | Microbial communities from bioreactor (seeded with sewage sludge) at LBNL, California, USA - Biofuel metagenome 3 | ecosystem: Engineered > Bioreactor > Anaerobic > Unclassified ...
ATGAGGCAAAAGGGGCTGCTGCCCCCCTGGCTGGATACCGAAACCCGGTTTGAAAGAATCGGCGAAAAAGCGCCGGCTGCCGCAAAGCGGCCGGCATTAGATGGTGGCGCATTCCCCGGAGCGCCGTGTCATGCTTGCGGTACAGAACCTGGATAACCAGGTCGGGCGCCTGTGTGTTCTTTCTAGGCTTCCCGGTTTTACCGGGCGTGCACACACAAGAACAGTGACGGCTCCCATTAGTAAACTTGTCAGGTTAGCACCGAGGCATAAATCACGCGCGTCCCAGGGAAGCGCCCAAGAAGTCTAAACCGACTCCTCTATCTTTGAAAGCACGGTCGAGACGCGATTCTGCACGTCCGCCAGCTCTTTCTGCGATTGCAGCAAATCATCCGCCAGTCCAAGGGCTATGAATGTCAGCAGAATGTCCTTGGTCTGCCCTCCGTGGAACCTCAGCTTCTGATCGGCGAACCGTTCTTCCACCAGCCGCACGGCATCCTGCACGCGCTGCATGTCAGCTTCGGGCTTGAATGCTATGCTCAGCCCGAGAACGGTAAGGTTGATGGTATCCTGGTTCACAAAAGCCTACTCTACGCTGTCGTGCTCCTGAATTCTGCGCAGCAGGGCGTCAATGCGCTTCAGCGCCTCAGTACGCAGCGTTTCTTCATTTTCAAGAGTTTCACGCAGCCTGCGGTTTTCTTCGTCAAGCGAGGTCATCTCGGCGGCCGTTGCAACGGACTCCGCGCTGAGTCTCGCGTTTTCCGCCTTGAGGCGGTCAAGCCGGGCCAAAAGCGCCTCAACCTGTGATTCAAGCTGCTCCAACAGTTCCATGATTCAAAGATACCACCCAGTCATGCCCTTGGCAAGAATGGATGCGATGCGGCGAAAAATACCCGCGCCGTACGCAACGACGCGGGCGAAAAAACAGGGCCCGCCGCGGATTTTTCAGGTCTAGCCCCGCTTGCGCGGAAGGTTTTTCTGCTTCTCCCGGGCGATGCCCAGCTGATTGGCCGGCACATCGTGGGTGATAACGGAACCCGCCCCCACAAGCGCATCGTCGCCCACGCTCACCGGAGCCACCAGCGCCACGTTGCTGCCAATAAAGGCGCTGCGGCCGATAAGCGTTTTGAATTTGTGCTTGCCGTCATAGTTGCAGGTGATGGTGCCCGCGCCGATATTGGTGCCCTCGCCTATCTCGGCATCGCCCAGATAGGTAAGGTGATTGGCTTTGGCGCCCTTGCCCAGGCGGGCTTTTTTCAGCTCCACAAAATTGCCGACATGCGACTGTTCCTCAAGTTCCGCGCCGGGGCGCAAACGGGCAAAAGGCCCCACCAGGGCGCCGGGGCCAACGATTGCGCTATCCAGGTGCGAGAAGGAACGAATCTCGGCCCCCTCGGCAATGCGGCAATCGCGCACCACACAGTGCGAAGCCACATTGGCCCCTCGGGCAATGGAAGTATTGCCATAAATTTCGCACGGGCCGGTCAGCTCCGCCCCCGCCTCGATGTTGGCCTGCGGCCCCACACGCACCAGATCGGGAGCGTGCAGAATAACGCCCGAGGCGAGCAGATCATTGGCAATGCGGGCGCGCAACGTTTCTTCCATACGAGAAAGTTCAACGGGGGAATTTACGCCCAAAAGCGCGTCGTCCCGGCCGCATTGCACGCCAAGAACCTTGTAGTGCTCGGCAACAGCCAGCCCGATGAGGTCCGTTATATAATATTCGCCGCTCTTGTTACTGTTGGTGATACGCGGCAACAAGGTTTCCACGGCTGCGAGGCTGCAGTAGTACATGCCCGCGTTAACCTCGTTGGGGCAAGAACCATACAGCGCCGCGTCATAATCCTTGGCTTCCACAATAGCCCGCACCTTGCCCTGCTGGCGAACCACGCGCCCATACGCGCCGGGATTCTCCAGTTCAATAGTGGCAAAGGCCAAGTCGGCGCCCACGGACTCCGCAAGGAAAAAGCGCACCAGTTTTTCAGAAAGCAGGGGAACGTCGCCATTGACCACCAGAAGGTGCGTGCAACCGGCCTGCATCAGCGCGGGCAAGGCCTGCATGAGCGCATGCCCGGTGCCCAACTGCTCTTCCTGAAGCACAAAACGCGCGTCGGGAAAGGCCGCCTGCACCATGTCAGCCCGGTGCCCGGCGACAATCCAGACATCGTCCGCAAAAACGGGGCGCAAGGCCGCCGTTACGCAGGCGAGCATGGGCGCGCCCAGCAGCGTCTGCAAAACTTTGGGCCGGTCCGAATGCATCCGGGTTCCCTTGCCGGCCGCAAGAATCAGGGCCGCGTTCTTCGGCATGAATTTCTCCTTGATCCGCCGTGTGGCGATAAACGTGCTTGCCCTGCAATAGCCTCTTGCAGCACAAACGGCAAGAGCTGCCAAGAAAGGCGACCCCTTAGCCCACAGACACCTGCGGCGGCAGCCCGGCAACGCACAGCTCGACAAATATGCTGTTCAGGCGCACCTTCAGCGCCTCGGCGGGAACTTCGGCCATGGTGGGAACCATGCGGCTTAACACCGCAAGCACTTTTTCTGTCATGGGCGTCAACCGCAGCCCCTCACGTTTTCCGAGCATCAGGCAGCGCCCGATATAGTATTGCCGGATGCGCAGCAGCCGCGCGGCGTCTTCTCCCGTGGGGTGGTGCTTGTACAGAGGCGCCGCACAGAGCACGGCGCGGACAAAATACTCCTGCATGGCCAATGAACGCTCCGCATCCTGCGTGGCCAGCAGGCCTACCGAATTAAGGCACCCCAGGGCGTGCGCCAACCAGCCAGCGCACTTATCTTCAGCCGCAAAACCCGGAATATCCGCGAGCATGTCGGCGATTCGCGTCTGCATGAGGGCATCGCTTGTATACATCGGCCCCATGTTCTGCGTGGTGTTATCACCATGCTTGCGATAGAATACCAGCCCCTCTGGGTTTACCCCCACCTTCGCCCCCAGAGCGTAACAACGCAGCCAATATTCCTGATCTTCGCAGTGGCGGAGATTTTCATCAAAAAATCCCACCCGCCTGATGCACCGCATGCGCGTAAGAAAGCAATGCAATGGAGCCAGATTGGCGGCACAGGCATGCAGATGCCAGTGGCTTTTGACCAGCGGCCAGAGGGTTACCTGCATGCCGTCTTTTTGCTGCTGAATGTCCATGCAACGGCAAAGGGTCATATCCAGTTCCGGCTGCGCGGCGAAAACCCGCAGATGGCTGCGCAGCACCCCGGAGGCAAACAGGTCGTCCGCATCCAGAAACGCGACAAAGTCGCCGCTCGCGATCCGCAGCCCCGTATTTCTGGCTCCCGACGGCCCGGAATTTTCCTGCCGAATATAACGGATGGAGTCCCCCAGGCGTTCGGCAACGGCCGGGGTGTCATCCGTTGAGCCGTCATCAACGACGATGACCTCCACCTCCACTTCCGGGCAGCGCTGGCGCAGCACGCTGTCTACCGCCTGCGGGAGAAAGGCGGCGTAGTTATGGGAGGGTATGATTACGGAAACCAAAGAAGGGGAAGACATGGGGTCTCCTAGAAGCATCGTGGTCTTACGGCAGCCAGGGCTTACCGTTGCCACTCAAAACGGAAAACCTGCTCCACATCCGGGTGCAAACTATGGTGTACGGCGCAGGTTTGGGCCACGCGCTCGATAACGAGCTTGTCCTTGTCGCTGAAGGGGCGGTCGGGCATTTTGAAAACAAGCTCGATCTTGCCCAGGCGCTGGGGAAGGCCGCTGGCCATGGATTTGCTGACCTCAACTTCCATGCCGTCCACATTGAGCCCGTGGCTGGCGGCGTAAACGCCCACCACGCCCGAGGCGCAGCAGGCCACGGAGGTTGCGCAAAGATCCGTGGGCGAGAAGGAATCGCCCTTGCCGCCGTGCTCCGGCGAAGGTGTGACGGCAAGCTTTGCGCCGCTGGCATTGTGGACACATTCCATGCAAAGGTTCCCGCTATACTTCACGCTGACATTGGACATGATGCGCTCTCCCCGCCCGCAGCCAGGCCGCAGGGTTATTCCGTGAAAAAAACGGCGCGCCGCGCCGCGGGCAATGGCAGACCGGGCCAAAGCCCGCAAGGCCATTTCGCCCGAGACGCAGCAGATTGCCGCAAAAATTCAAGCAGCCAAGATCGGCCTAACGCTTCCAAACAAAGGTAAACACCTGCTCCGTTTCCGGGTGCAGGCTCAGATGCACGGGGCAGGCATAGGCGCAGCGCTCAATAACGGCTTTTTCCTTTTCCGAATAGTCGCGATCGGGCATGGTGAAGACCACTTCTATTTTGCCGATGCGGCGAGGCTCGGCATTCATTTTTTTGGATATTTCCACTTCCATGCCGGTTACGTCCAGGCCATGATTTTTGGCATAAATGCCGATGATCGTCGTGGCGCACGCGCCCAGAGCGGTGGCGCACAGGTCTGTGGGCGAAAAGGCCTGGCCCAGGCCCTGATTATCGCTGGGGGCATCCGTGATGATTTTTGTGCCGCTCTGGTTATGGACGCACTCCACACGCAGATCACCAAGATATTTAGCGCTAACGGTAGCCATGGAAACTCCTGTTTGTTTGCCGCCAAGCAGCGGCCATTATCACAACTCAACCAAAAACATTATGCTCGCGCAACGTATTGCAGGCAATAGCCAGCAGGGTCAGCCCGCCCAGCAGCTCGGCCCACCCGTTGAAGGCGCACAGATTGGCCAAAGTTTTGCCCAGATAGACCCCGGCAGCGGAAATGGCGGCGCACACCAGCCCGATAATAATTGATGGCCGCCACACAGAAGTGCCCAAAATAGCGAAGGAAAGCCCCACCGCCAAGGCATCGATGCTCGTGGCCACGCTCAGCACCAGCAAATTGCGCCCGGCCGTGGGGTCCACCGACGGCCGAATACAGGAAGCACTGGTCCGTAGCGACAAAAAACCGGACCAGGCCATTTTTCCACCGATCCAGGCCAACAGCCCAAAGGCTATCCAGTGGTCCCAGGCTTCAATGTAGCCCCGCACGGAAATGCCCAGATACCACCCCACCACGGGCATGGCGAACTGAAAAAAGCCAAACGCCGAGGCAACCCGCAAATATTGCCGTGGCTTTGGCGTGCGCAAAGCGCAACCAGAGGCCAGCGCAACGGCGAAGGCGTCCATGGAAAGGGCTACAGCCAACAGAAAAATGGAGAAAAAAGACATAACAACCTCATAAAGCAGCTCATGCCCCGCGGCACTATTCAGAAGGCAAGCACTATAGGTGATGGACGGCGTGGGGGCAAGTTCGCGCGGCGCTTGCGGCCGGGGTCGCCACAGGATACAAGACGGGTCATGCAAAGCATTCCCTTTTGGCTTTTCTGCTGGCAATGGATCGCCGCCGTTCTGAACCTGGGTGCAAGCGCGGCCACGGCCCTGCCCGTCATCATGGCTTTCTCCCTGCTGACCGGCAGGCGCGGCAACGCGCGCCTTGGCGCGCTGGGCGCGCGCACGCTGGCCCGGTTCGCGGCTGGCCTTTCTCTTTTGGGCCCCCTGCTTGTGGCCGGAGCGCTTCTGACCCTGCTCACGGCCATGCGCGGAACGGAGCACGCCCTTGACGGCATCTCCCCCTGGCTGCCTGCGGTGCTGCCCACCACAACCGCCGTTTTCGCCTGGCTGGCGGGCACGGCCTGCCTGGTGCTTTATATTATGGTAGACAGGGTCACCCCAGAACCGCACGCCCGTGAAAGCTGGCAACCGGGGCAACTGCGCCCGCGCGTGACCTTTGCCGTGCTTGCGGCCCTGTGTTTTTTTGCCGCCCGCACGCTGCCCAACTGGCCTTTCGCCGCGCTGCCGGGCGGGCTTGGCATGGGTGATGTGGCTTTTGCCGTGCTTTCCAACACGCTGCACGAGTATTTCACATCATTTGCGCCCGCTGGCTGTCTGGCCCTGTTTGTGCTCGCCTTTCTGACGCGGCGGGGCGGCAGCGCAAGCCTCTTCACTCCCGAAGACGAGCATAGCGCGGCCCGCTGGTGCGCCCTGTGGGCCATGATAGGCTATATCCCCCGCGTTATCGACCGCTGGGGGCTGGTTATCGGTTTTTCACTGCGGCAGGGCCCCTTGCCGCAAGGCATGGCGGATCAGGCCCTGGCTCTTGTGCCGCTCACGCTTGCCGTTGCCTGCTGGACGGCGCTGTTCGTGAAGGGAGCCCCCCGCAAACTCTACTGGCTCAACTCGGTGGGAGCGGCGCTGCTGGTTCTGGCCCTCAGCTTCCCCTTCCTTCTTCTGCTTGGTCGCTGAACCGCACAGTGCGGCAGGCCGACCGGCCCAAAGCCTTCACGCCCAACAGGCGCGGCAGGCGCGGGCGTTGTTCCCCGTAACCCGGAGGTGCCCTATGCGGCGTCTGGCTTTTCTGCTTTTTCTGGTGCTTTGCTGTGCGGCAACCGCGCAGGCTGAACAACGGAATTTTACGCTTTTCAGCGCCGACCTCCCCGAAGGGTGGGATGGCGAGGAAAACATGGGGTTCAAATCCGGCAACCCCCAGGAGTGCATGCTGGTACTGGGCCTTTCCAATGCGGCCCACGACGGCTACAAGGCGCTTATCAGCATTTTTGTGCTGCCCAATGACCAAGGGGAAGACAGCGCCACCATCGCCAACAAGCTGGTTCAATTTCAGGCCAATGCTTCCACGCCCCGCCCGCAAGGCCCCTTCTGGATGTTCAACGGCCAACCCCGCAGCCAAAACTTTGCCGTTCCCGGCGTCACCAAGGTCAACGCCACAAAGGACCGGGTTTTCATCGCCATTGTGCAGGATCCGGAACAGCACGGCGCCGAGGCTGTGTTCGCGAGCCTCAAGGGGCTTACGCCGGAATCGCGTCAGCTGCTGGGGCAACAATAACGCCCCGGTCGCGACGCCCCGTCAACAACGCGAAAAAACAGTATGCCATACAAAAAAAGGCTGCCCCAAGGGGCAGCCTTTTTTTGTGGAACCAGGCGTGCAGCCAGCGCGGGGCCGCCTGGTCAAAAACACATCCGGGCCTTATTCGTGCCAGCCCAAAAAGAGCTTGTAGGCATCGTTGCCGGATTCCTCAACATGAGGATAGCCCATGGCCTCGACACGCTTGAGAAAATCCTCAAAAGCCTCGCGTTTTTCTTCCGGCGCTTCAAAGCCCACCAGCACACGCCCAAAATCCGCGCCATGATACCGGTATTGAAACAGCGTTATGCTGAAATCCACCCGCATGGCGTCCATGAAGTCCAGCAGCGCGCCGGGCCGTTCGGGAAAGGTGAAGCGCAGCAGGCGCTCATGCAGAATCTGCGGCGCATTGCCGCCCACAAGATGCCGCACATGCACCTTGGCCAGTTCGTTATCCGTAAGGTCAAGAGCTTCAAACCCCTTGCCGCGCAGTTCGCTGAGCACCTGAGCCACGTCTTCGCGCCCGTTGATCTTGACGCCCACAAGCACCCTGGCTTTGACCGGGTCGGAATAACGCGTACACAGCTCCGTGATGTTGCGGCTGCCGAACGAAGCGCAGAGCTGCCGGAAACTGCCCACGGTTTCAGGAATGGTCACCGCCAGCAAGGCCTCGCGTTGCGCGCCAATTTCCGACCGGTCCACCACATGACTGAGGCGGTCAAAATTCATGTTTGCGCCGCTGACAATGGCCACCAGGGTGGTGTCCTGCAGCCCGCCCGCCTTGGCATAGGCGCGCAAACCAGCCAGGGAAAGCGCGCCGGCTGGCTCCGCCACCACGCGGGTATCTTCAAAAATATCCTTGATAGCGCCGCAAATGGCATCCGTTTCAACGGTGATGATGTCGTCCAGCAGGTCACGGCAGAGGGCAAAGGTTTCTTCGCCCACCAGCTTTACGGCAACGCCGTCGGCGAACAGGCCCACATCGTGCATTTCCACCCGGTGCCCGGCCATGACCGAACGGCGCATGGCGTCCGAATCCACCGGTTCAACGCCGATAACCCGAATTTCAGGCCGCAGATTCTTTATATAGGCCGCCACGCCCGCGGCCATGCCGCCGCCGCCGATAGGCACGAACACGGCATGGATTTCGCCGGGGTGCTGGCGCAAAATTTCCATGGCAATGGTGCCCTGCCCCGCAATGACATCGGGATCGTCAAACGGGGGAATATAAACACAGCCCGTTTCCTGAATAAGATCAAGCGTGTGCTGCCATGCATCGCTGAACGATTCGCCCGAAAGCACCACCTGCCCGCCCAGCCGCTTGACGGCGTCCACCTTAATGGCGGGCGTGGTCACCGGCATAACGATGGTGGCTTCGCAACCAAGCCTGCGCGCGCCGAGAGCCACGCCCTGAGCGTGGTTGCCAGCGGAGGCGGTAATGACCCCGCGCCGCAGCTCCTCCCTGGAAAGATGCGCCATTTTGTTATAGGCGCCGCGAATCTTGAAGGAAAAAACAGGCTGCAGGTCTTCGCGCTTGAGCAAAATATTGTTGCCGGTGCGGCGCGAAAGACTGACCGCCTCGTCCAGGGGGGTTTCGGCTGCCACGTCGTACACGCGGCTCAACAGGATACGGTTCAGATATTCGCTGTGCTTGTCCATGAAAGTGTCCTTGCGGCGCTTCTTGCGCGGCCGCCCATGCGGTCGGGAAACGCATTTTTTGGTGAAGCGGACAGTATATACCCGCGTGAAGCGCTACTCAAGCCCCCAAACGCGCATGGTCAAAACGCGCCTGCCCGTGACGCGACGGCCCGCTTTCAGGGCGCTTGCCGCCCCCTGTGCATCTGTACAGTTTTGCCCCATTGCGCTATGCTTGGCGAATGATCGACGCGAGTTCCGAATCTTCCCGGCCGCAAAACGGCGACCAGAAGGAAACCCATGGTTTAACCGCCTACGCGCCCCACATTTCAGTGCGCGCGGCTGGCAGAATGTGGCGACTGACCCGAGCGGCCGATCTGGAGCAGCTTTGGGAAGCCATGACCGCCGTTCCCGACGATTTTGACGATGAACGGCTGCCCTACTGGACAGAACTGTGGCCCTCCAGCGTGGCCCTGGCGGGATGGCTGGAACGGCAACGCGAGGCTATCGCCGGGCGCTTCTGCCTTGACCTGGGATGCGGGCTGGGGCTTACCGCCATGGTTGGCCAGTGGTTCGGGGCGCGGGTGACGGCCATGGATTATGAGGAAGAAGCCCTGCGCTTTGCCGCGCGCAATGCGGCCGTGAACGATATCGCCCAACCGCTGTGGACAGTCATGGACTGGCGGCGGCCCGCCGTGCGGGCGCACAGCATGCACCGCATATGGGGCGGCGACATCATGTATGAGAAACGTTTTGTGGCTCCAGTATTGCACTTTCTGGACCATGCCCTCGCCCCCGACGGCGCGGCATGGGTGGCCGAACCGGGGCGCACGGTGTATGATGCTTTTTTGCACGCCCTGCAAAGCGGCGGCTGGCAAGGGCGCAGGGTGTATAGTGAAACGGTTGAACCGTTATACGCCCAACCGGTGCCTGTTACCGTGCATGTTTGGGAAATCAGCCGCCGACCTGAAGGAACAGCGACGCCCCGCGTTTAGCAAAAAAACAGGGCCGCGCCGCTACAAACCGTGAAGGCCGCAGCAGGATGCGGCGGGCACGGCGGCGACCACCCGGCAAAGTTCCAAACTGAAGCCCGGTTGCATTCAACCACAGATTGCGCCCCGTTTGGGGGCCTATACGGGAAATACCATGGGAAACCTGGCACGCTTTGGCGTTTCTTTGGATGAGGATCTGCTGGAACCTTTTGACGAACTCTGCAAACGCAAAAGTTATCCCAACCGCTCCGAAGCCATCCGGGATCTTATCCGCAAGGCGCTGGTGGAAGAACGCTGGAGCAACGACGCCTCCGGCGCGGGCACGCTCACCCTTGTGTATGACCATCACAAAAATGATCTTGCACGCCGCCTCATGAACATACAGCATGAGGATCATGACCTCATCGTCACAACACTGCACGTTCACCTTGATCACTACAACTGCCTTGAAGTGCTGGTGCTTAAAGGCGAACCGCAGCGCCTGCGCGTGCTGGCGGACAAGCTGATCTCCTGCCGCGGCGTCAAGCACGGCACGTTCACCGCCACCACCACAGGACAGGATCTCGCATAATGGAAGACGTACAAAGCCACGCCCCGCAGGTTGCCCTGAACATCAACCGCGTGGGCGTTCGCGAGCTGAAGTTGCCCCTGCTGGTGCGCGACCGCAGCCGAGGCTCACAGCAAACAGTGGCCACCGTTGACCTGGGGGTGGACCTACCGTCGTCATTCAAGGGCACGCACATGAGCCGTTTTGTTGAGGCGCTGGAGCAGTGGAACGATGAAATCAGCTATCAATCGGTTCGGCGTCTTTTGCTGAATATCAAGGAAAGGCTGGGCGCGCGCCGCTCCTATGCCCGTTTTTGCTTTCCCTACTTCATCACCAAAAAAGCTCCGGCTTCGGGCAGCCCGGCCACCGTGGCCTATGATTGCCGCCTCACCGGCGAACTGGACGAAGGGGGGCAATCCTTTATTCTTGAAACAGACGTGCCCGTCATGACCGTGTGCCCATGCTCCAAGGCCATCAGCGAAGAAGGCGCGCACAGCCAACGGGCCGTGGTGCGCATGCGCCTGCGCATGCGCACATTTTCATGGCTTGAGGATTTTATCGACATCGCCGAGGAATCCGGTTCGTCAGCGGTTTACACCCTGCTCAAGCGCGAGGATGAAAAATTCGTTACCGAGCATGCCTTCGCCCACCCCGCGTTTGTGGAAGACGTGGTGCGCAATGTGGCGCAGCGCCTTTCGGCGCACGGCCAGGTGGAGTGGTTCAGCGTTGAGGTTGAGAGCATGGAATCCATCCACAACCACAATGCCTTTGCCCGTATTGAAAAGGATCTCGCCGCGCGCGACATCAGCTGAAAAGCCCCTTTTGGGGACCAAAAATAAAAATTTCAGCAAAAAAGCTGTGTTGCGCCCACCAGCCAAGCCGAAAAAAAGTTTTTTGCATTCGGGTAATTGTTATGCTAATGATGCCGTAAGGTGTGACTGATGAGTAGCAATAGCCTACAAATTGGCGCATCGGCCATGAACGCCTTTTCCACGGGCATGGCCGTAACGGCGCATAATGTGGCCAACGTGAGCACGTCTGGCTTTGCGCCCAGCCGCGCCGTCTACTCCAGCAATGCCGACAATCAGGGCGCAAGCTTTGAAACCGCGTTGCAGAGCACGGGGTCGTCGGCAACCGGCGATACCTGGGCAGCATCAAGTGCCGTATACGATGTCACTTCAGGTCTGCCACTGGAAGCAGCCGCCCCCAGCGGGACGGATATTTCCACTGAAATCACGCAGATGATCTCTACCCAGCATGCATATGAGGCCAATGCGCAGGTTGTAAGCGCTTCCAATTCCATGCTGGGTACGCTTTTAGACATCAAGGCCTGACCAATAAACGACAAACGGGGCATGCCCCCGTTTTTTTGCGTGACCCGCCGTTGCCTTGTGCGGCGGCGCAACCCGCACGGAGCGCCGATGGGTAAATGTCTGAAACTGTGCATGCTGGCCCTAACTTGCGCCATGGCCTTTGGCTGCGCGACAAAACACAGCCAACACGAAGACTACAGCATGCGCGCGGAGCAGCGTTTTCGCCGTTCGTATGAAGCGGCTTTCGACAACAACAATCAGAAATCGAGCCAGCAGCTTTTGCGCAAGGCCCGCTCCGCCATCGGCACCCCCTATGTGCCGGGGGGCATGTCCCCTGGCGGTTTCGACTGCTCGGGTTTTGTCTGCTGGGCGTATAAAAGCGTTGGCGTCAACCTGCCCCGCACCGCGCGCGAACAGTCGGTGGTGGGCAAGCGCATCACCAATGTCGAAGACATGAAGGTGGGCGACATCGTCGCGTTCCGGCATCCGCGCCGGGGCTACCACACCGGCATCTATGTGGGCGACGGCAAGTTTATTCACAGCCCCCACCGCCGCACGACGGTGCGCGTCAACTCGCTTGACGATCCCTACTTCAAAGGCACATTCCTCGGCGCTCGACGCGTCAAAATGGACGGCACGGAAAACCTCGTGGCCGAGGCCGAACAACGCCTGAACGACTATGCGGAAGAAAAAGCCGTGCGCGATCTCTACCGCAAGCACAAAAGTTCTTCCCACTCCCTTGCGGCCGCTGAAGAAAACAGCAAAAAACATGGCAAAGACCGCGGACGGGACAAAGACAAAAACCGCTCCAAGGACAAGACCCCCTCAAAATCGCGCGATAACTATGTGGAAGTGGCTAGCCTGGACAAACGCCACTCCAGTCATAAAATAGATGTGCAAAAAGCCGACAAGGCCTCCCGCAAATCCTCCGCCAAGGAAGACAAGCAGGAAAAAAAGCACAGCGCCGGTGCGGTTGGATCCGCTTCGAGCAAAAAGGAATCCGCAAAAGCCGTTCATAAGAGCGAAAGCCGCAAACCGGAACACGCAAAATCAGAATCTGGCAAATCGGAAAACCGCAAAAAAGAAACCGCCAAAAGCGAAAGCAAGGCGGGATCTTCCAAAGCTGGCACGTCCAAGGGTGAATCTTCCAAAAAAGAAAAAGCCGCTTCGGGCAAGGTTGCCTCCAAACCCGCAAACGACAAAAACAAAAAGGCTCCGGCCAAAAACCGGAACAATAATTCATAGGAATTACCAATGCTTCCTACCATAACGCCTGCAGAAGCGCATAAAATGCTGCAGGAAAACAGGGCGCGTCTTGTTGACGTGCGGGAGGCGGACGAGCTTGCAGCCCTGCGCATTCCCAACTCGGAGGCCGCCCCGCTTTCCGTGATTTCGTGGATGGACATACGCCCCGCCACTCAGGAACTCCCCATCATCTTCACCTGCAATTCCGGCAGAAGAACCAAAAACAACAGCGACTTGCTGCAACGCCTGGCTGGCGGACCCGCATGGCAGATGGAAGGCGGCGCCAGCGCCTGGGCCAAGCAGGGCCTGCCCACGGAAACATCCAAAAAAACGTTGCCCATCTTTCGGCAAATCCAGATTGGCGCGGGTTCGCTTGTGCTGCTGGGGCTGCTGAGCTCCCTGGCGTGGAAGCCCATGATCTGGCTTTCCGCTTTTGTGGGCGGCGGTCTTGTGTTTGCGGGCGTGACAGGCTTTTGCGGCCTGGGGCTGCTGCTTTCGGCCATGCCCTGGAATAAAAAATAGACAAATGCGCGCCATGCCGGCGGTCAGGGGCAGGCTGGCCCCAAGCCCAACGGGCTATGCCCATCTGGGCAACGCCTGGGCCTTTCTGCTGGCATGGCTCGCTGCCCGATCCGTTGGCGGCCAGGTTGTTCTGCGGCTTGAAGATATAGATCCGCAGCGCTCACGCCCCGAATACGCGGCAGGCTTGATTGAAGACCTTACCTGGCTGGGGCTGGACTGGGATTTCGGGCCGAACCAGCCTGGCACGGCTGCCCCTCAAGATATGGGGCCGTTTGAACAGGGACGCCGAGGCGCATATTACAATGCCGCCATCGCCCAGCTGGAGCACGCGGGGCTGGTCTATCCCTGCTTCTGCTCACGCAAGGAACTGCGCAGCCTGGCGGGAGCGCCGCATGTGGACGACGCGGGAGCGCCCTATCCCGGCACTTGTCGTCATCTGAGCCCTGAACGCCGCAACGCCCTTCTGGCACAGGGCCGTCGATTTTGTCTGCGCCTGCGCTGCCCGGAAGATGTCATCCACTTTACCGACGAGGTGCTGGGGGCACAGGCCTTCACCCTGGCCCAGTGCGGCGGCGATTTCGCCCTGCGCCGTTCAGACGGCGTGGTGGCCTATCAGCTGGCGGTGGCCGTGGATGACGGGCTCATGGGCATAAGCCAGGTTGTGCGCGGGCGCGATATTCTCGCTTCTACCCCGCGCCAGATTGCTCTTATGCGGCTCCTGGGCTATGGTGCGCCCACTTATGCGCATGTGCCGCTGCTGCTGGACGCCGAAGACCAGCGCCTTGCCAAACGCCACCAAAGCCTTTCGCTGCGTGAGCTGCGGCAGGCCGGAGCCAGCCCACGCCGCATCGTCGGTTTTTTGGGAGAGCTCGCGGGCTGTAACCCTGGCGGCGGCCCGGCCCACCCGGCAGAACTGGCGCCGCGATTTTCATTGGCGAACCTTCGGCGCGACGACATCCGCCTTGAACCGGAAACCACGCGCCTGTTTGCGGCCTGACCGGCCTTGCACGAAAAAAACCGCCCATGCACCGACAGAGGATGTTTATGACCGAGCAAACCCTGGATCAAACCTTTCTGGACAAGATTTTTCCCGCGCAACGTGCCGACGACTTTTTTGACGCCCTTTTTGGCGGCGCGGAAGAAGGGGCCTACGACATCGGTCTTGTCTGCCTGGGCGTGGAACCGCAAAAAGCCCGGCTGGCCTTTGAACTGCGCCAGCGCCCCGGCAAATGCCTTGTCTGCAATCTCACCTATGGCCTGCCGCAGGTTTTTCAACGCCACCCTGTCCTCAACGTCGCCGGGGTTGCCCGCGATGTGGCCGAACACATGGGCTGGCCGGAGAAATCCGTTGCCTGGCGGCTGGGGCATACGGAGGAAGTGAGCCGGGAACTGCACGTCATCCCTCTTGTGGTGGAATGCGCCTGAACCGGCAGACAAAAGCTCGCTTGACACCTGCGCCCTTTTTTGGCAATTGTAACCGGTTGCCAGCTTAGCTCAGTTGGTAGAGCAGCTGATTCGTAATCAGCAGGTCAAGAGTTCAAGTCTCTTAGCTGGCTCCACTTTTTAAGGGGTTACACACTGTGTAACCCCTTTTTTCGTTCCTTTCCCTCACCAACTTGCCCCAAATCCGCACCACGTCTTTTTTTAACTTTTGCGTGCGCGGGCACAACAAATGAGAACCACCTGCACGAGAAAGAAAACGGAGGCGCAGCCGCGCGCGGCATCAAGCGGGCACGGCCATCTTTTTTCTATAGACCTCGCGCGCGTCGCAAATTGCATGATGGTTGGCATCCGCCCAGGCAACCAACGCCAGCATGGGGGCAAAAAACGATTTGCCCAGCGGCGTTAGCGCATATTCCACCCGTGGCGGCACCTCCGCATACACGGTTCGGGTGACAAACCCGTCCTGTTCAAGATGCTTCAGCGTTTTTGAGAGCATCTGCTTTGAAATATCACCAATTTCTCGCAGCAAATCGCTGAAACGCAGGGTTCCCCCCTCCAGCGCATTCAGCGTCAACAGGCTCCATTGATCGCCGATGCGGTCAAGCACATCGCGGATGGGGCAGGGTTGCTCAAAGGCCGACGCTCCGTTTTTGGCCGCCTTGTTTTCCATTTTTCTTCCCGTGCCGGTCACTGCACGCTGACCAGATAATTTCTTTTTGACTTCTTGCGCAATTTTCCACTTCATACATATATTAGTCTTCAACAGTGACTTTGTACCAAATCAAAACTATGGAGACAAGCAATGAAGATCGCATTGATCGGCGCTTCAGGAAATGCGGGATCACAAATATTGGCCGAGCTTTCACGCCGTGGGCATCAAATAACCGCCATTGCCCGCCACCCGGAAAAGATAGCCGCCCTGCCCGGCGTTACACCGGTGAAGGGGGACGTGTATGACGCAAAGGCGCTGGCCGCGCTGTTGCGGGGGCATGACGCTGTGGCGAGCGCGGTGCATTTTACGGCAAGCGACCCGCAGCTGCTCCTTGATGCGGTTCGCGCGGCGGGGATAAAGCGCTATATGGTTGTTGGCGGCGCGGGCAGCCTTGAGGTTGCGCCAGGCAAAAAACTGATCGATCAGCCCGATTTTCCCGAAGCGTACAAGGCGGAAGCCGCGGGCGGCTCCACGTTTCTGGATATGCTGCGCGCAACAACCGACCTGGACTGGACCTTCCTTTCGCCGTCGGCCATGTTCGTTCATGGGGAGCGCACCGGCGTGTTCCGCCTGGGCGAAGACCAGTTGCTGAGCAACGCGCAGGGTTCCAGCATAACGTTTGAAGATTACGCCATCGCCTTTGTCGATGAGCTTGAACACCCCAAGCACATCCGCCGTCGTTTCACTGTCGGCTACTAAGGGCGCCGCCCTGCCTTTTAAGGGAAAACGCTGACGCCAGCGCCCGCGAGACACCATAAAAAAATGCCGCTGCACTGTTGACGCGCCAGAATAACGCGCCCGCATGCAGCGGCATTTTCAGTAGTTTTTATTGTGGCGGCGTATCATTTTGCCGCGTGGGCTATCCTTGGGAACAACCCGCGCCGCACGCACAGGGCAGAAACACCCAGCGCCAGCTCAGCCCATCGCAGACCTATCCCAGCTCAGCGCGAACCCAGCCCATCACAAACCCGGCCCAGCCCCGAAAAAGTTCAGGGATAGAGGATACGCCGCCCTCTGCCCGCCGTCATTCCACCAGACTTTGCAGCTCGGCATCCGAGCGCGCAATGGCAATGCGCGTGCCGGGTTTTATAAATCCCAGGATTTTCACCATGGCTTCTTCGGGAACGCTGATGCACCCAGAGGTGGGCTTGCCTTCCGTGCAATGAAGAAAAATGGCGGAACCGCCGCCCTTGACGATGTTCGCCGTGTTGTATTCGATAACGGCCACATACTGATAGGCAACAACCTGTTTGGACAAGTTTTCGGCGGAATTCCAGTCCTTGGCGGCGTCGGGCGCGGCCACCCACTGGTTGTAACGGGTCGAAGCCACGTCATCCACCCATACCTCGCCGCCGGAAAGCCGCGTGTAGGCAATGCCGGTCGCCGGTGCGGGCGCTATGCCGAAAGCCCGCCGAATTTCATAAACGCCCGTGGGCGTTTTGCCGTCCCCTTCGCGCTTATCCGGGCTGCAGCCGTTCCGCCCCACAAAGGCCTCTGTTTGCAACAGCTGTTGCCTATGGCCGTTGCTGTTGGCAAACACCGTGAGCGTGGCGGTTGTGCCCGACGCAACAACCTCTATCTGCGTCGGCGCGGTCTGCCAGGCATTATCACGGTTGCACGCACTTATTGCCGGCAAAAGCAGCAAACAGAAAAGAAGCGTTAATTTTTGCATGAGAACTCTTGAGATATTTTCAGTGTTTGCATTGCAACCCAAGGGCAACGCCGCGCGGCGCGCCCCCGTTTTCCATGCCGAGCATGCGCTGACGCGGTCAAACCCTGTTCAACAACGTGCAAAGGCTGCCGCCCGGCAAGGGCTGGCTAACCAGCGGCGTAACTACCGTATTTTTTATCATTATCCCCAATCCCCGCCACCTTCAAGGGGCGCGTCAAATGGGTCTTGGCCCGTCCTTGCCCGGAGTGATGGCCAGATGCCAAAAAATTTTCGGCCCCCAAAAACAAGACAGGGCGTCACACGCGGTTGCATGTGACGCCCTGATGTAGCTATGGCGCGCCCGAGAGGAATCGAACCCCTGACCAAGAACTTAGAAGGTTCCTGCTCTATCCGACTGAGCTACGGGCGCGTAAAGCCGGGCGCATGCGCCCGGCGGTGTGGCGGCCAATATATGGGCAGCGCCGCGCGGCGTCAAGCATTCCGCCAAGGGGGCGCGCTTTTCTTCTCACGCCGTCGTGCTTGCGGCGGCGGGCGGCCGCCCACCCGCTGACAGCCGCCCGCCTTTGCGCTAGGGTGTCCGCATGAGCAACGCTTTCCGCACCCCTGGCGACATCCGGCGGCATCTGGACGGTCTGGGGCTTTTTCATATGGATATGGGGCTTGGCCGCATGCGCCGCGCACTGGCGGCCCTTGAGCTGACGCGCCCGCCTTTTGTCGTCGCGCAGGTTCTGGGCACCAACGGCAAAGGCTCCACAGCGGCTTTTCTGGCTTCGCTGGCGCTGGCCCATGGCTGCCGCGTGGGCCTCTACACCTCGCCGCACTTTGTCAGCCCCACGGAGCGCATCCGCATCGGCGGGCCGGAAGCGGGCCGCTGCACCCCATGGCCGGAGGCGCGCTGGGTTGAGCCAGCCAACCGCATCATGGCCGCAGCGCCGGATCTGACCTATTTTGAATTTCTCACGGTTCTTGCTCTGCTGGCTTTTGCGCGTGAAGGCGTGGAGCTGGCCGTGCTGGAGGCCGGGCTTGGCGGCAGGCACGACGCCACCACCGCCGTGGCGGCCGACGTGCTGTGCTACGCGCCCATCGCCATGGACCACAAAGACATTCTCGGCCCCACCCTGGCCGACATTGCCGCGGACAAGGCCGACGCCATACGCGGCCCCGCGCCGGTTTGCTGTGCGGCGCAGTTTCCCGAGGCCGCGCGGGTGCTGGAAAACACGGCCAAGGCGCATGGCGCGCAACTGACGCATGCCAACCCTGTTGCCGCAACGGTTCCCCTGGGCCTCAACGGCCCGCACCAGCGGACCAACTCGGGGCTGGCCCTTGCCGCATGGCGCTGCCTGGCCCCGCAGTTGGGCAAACCGGCCAACGATGCGCAGGCACAGGCGCAGGGCCTTGCGCGGGCCTTCATGCCCGGGCGTTTGCAGCGCATCCCCGCCACGGCGCAACATCCGCCGCTGCTGCTGGACGGGGCGCACAATCCCCACGGCATGGCGGCCCTTATCAAGGCCCTGCGGGCGGAAAGCCTGCAACCAGCAGGGGCGGTCTTTTCCTGCCTGGCGGACAAAGACTGGCTGCCCTCGGCCCAGATGCTCAAGCACTACCTTGGCACAGCGCCCCTGTTTGTCGTCACCATGGACAACCCGCGCGCGGCGCGGGCCCCCGAAGTTGCCGCCGCCTGCAACAACCTGCCGCCCGCCACGGCCACGGCGCTGCCCTGCGGGCCGCTGGCGCTTGCCCAGGCCCTTGAGCTTGCCCGCGCCCTGCCCCAGGCCAGCGAGCGCAGGCCCGTGCTGGTCACGGGGTCGCTGTATCTGCTCTCGGAATTTTTTGCGCTCTACCCGCAGTGGCTGGGGCAACAGGGGCAGCCGCACGAGTAAGCGGAAAACGCCGCCTGCGGACTGGTAACGCCCTCGGCGTGCGCCGGGAGCCTGCGCCGCAAAACAACGCCGTCCTCACCGGCATGCAAAGGAAATCCATGCAAAATTTTTTCCGCGCCATCCCCGCCGTAGACGCAAGCCTTGCCGCGCTGTGCCGCGCGGACAAGGATTTGGACGACCCCGAAAAGACGCCCCGCCCGCTGCTGCACGACCTTGTGGTCGGGTTTTGGGAACAGAAGCGGGAGGACATCCGCGCGGGGCGCGTTGCCAGTGCGGAGGAACTGGGGCTGGAGGTTCAGTTGCCCGCGCTGCTCGCCCATGCGCGGCAGGGCCTGCGCCCCCGCTTTCGGGCCGTGCTCAACGCCACCGGCGTGGTGGTGCATACCAACATGGGCCGCTCCGTGCTGGCCGAAGAAGCGCGGCAGGCAGTGGCCGCCGCTGCGGGCTACTGCAACCTTGAGCTGGATATGACCACCGGCGGCCGGGGCAGCCGCCACGCGCTGGTGGAAGAGCTGCTGTGCCACGTCACGGGCGCGGAAGCCGCGCTGGTGGTCAACAACAATGCCGCCGCCGTGCTGCTGGTGCTCGACACGTTCTGCAAGGGCGGCGAGGTGGTGCTTTCGCGCGGCGAGCTGGTGGAAATCGGCGGCAGTTTCCGCATTCCCGAAGTTATGGAAAAAAGCGGCGCAGTGCTGCACGAGGTGGGGGCCACCAACCGCACGCACCTGCGCGATTACCGCGCCGCCATCAATGAGAACACCCGCGCCCTCATGCGCGTGCACACCTCCAACTACCGCATAGTGGGCTTTCACGCCGCCGTTCCCCTGCCCGATCTGGCGGCCCTGGCCCGCGAACACGGCCTGCCGCTTATTGAAGACCTGGGCAGCGGCAGCCTGATGGATTTTTCCTCCTGCGGCCTGCCCAACGAGCCAACAGTGCAGGAAGTCATCGCCCAGGGGGCGGACATCGCCGCCTTTTCCGGCGACAAAGTGTTGGGCGGCCCACAGGCGGGCATCATCGTGGGGCGCAAAAGGATGGTGGAGGCGCTCAAGCGCAATCCGCTCACGCGGGCCTTGCGCTGCGACAAGCTCTGCCTTTCCGCGCTTGAGGCCACTCTGCGCCTGTATCTTGACCCGCAACGGGCGCGACAGGCCGTGCCCACCCTGCGCATGATCACCCGCACGCCCAAGGAACTGGCCCGCGCGGCCCGCACCCTTGCCAACCGCCTGCGCAAGGGGCTTAACGAGCGGGAAAACCTGTGCGATGTGGGCCTGCAAGAAGACGTTTCACGCGTGGGTGGCGGGGCCTTTCCGCAATATGACCTGCCCACCACGCTGGTGCGGCTGCGCCCCACCGTGTGCAGCCCCTCGGCGCTCAAGGCGGCCCTGCTTGAAACATCGCCGCCGCTTGTGGGTCGGCTGGAGGGCGACGCTTTTTGCCTTGACCCCCGCACCCTTGACGCCGAAGAATATCCGCAGGTGCTGCGCGTGTTGCGCGAGGCGCTGGCCTTGCGCCGCAGCCCGGCGGCATCATTGTGACGAGCCACATATCTGTGACCAAAAGGATTTGTCATATGGAAAAATCACTGGCCTACAAGCCCAAAAACATTTGGGACGGCGCGGACGCCAAAACCCGCAAAGAAATGGAAGCGCTGGCCCAGCGCTATATTGATTTTCTCACGCACTGCAAGACAGAACGCGAAACCGTGGCCTATGTGCGCCAACGCCTGACGGAAAACGGCTTTGCGGAAGACTTTGGCGGCGACCGCGTTATGCGCGGCCTGCGCGGCAAGGCTATTTTCGCGGCCCGCAAGGGGGCGCTGCCGCTCAGCCGGGGCATTTCTCTGCTGGCGGCCCATGCCGACACGCCGCGCCTTGATTTCAAGCAGCGCCCGCTTGTCGAGCAGCCCGGCGTGGCACAGGCCAAAACCCATTATTACGGCGGCATCCGCAAATATCAGTGGCTGGCGCGGCCCCTGGCCCTGCACGGGGTTATCGTGCGTGAAAACGGCGAAACCCTGAGCGTGACCATAGGCGAAAAGCCCGGCGAACCCGTGTTCTGCATTGCCGACCTGCTGCCGCATCTGGCGCAGAAGCAGGTTACGCAGCCGGTCAGCGAAGCCTTTGAGGCCGAAAAACTCAACATCATCCTGGCCCACAGCACCCCCAAGGCCAAATCCGGCAAGGAAGATGACGCGCCCAAAGACCCCATTAAAACGCAGTTGCTGGAACTGCTGCACAAAAAATACGGCATCTGCGAAGAAGATTTCGTCACTGCCGAACTTCAGGCCGTGCCCGCCGGGCCTGCCCGCTTTGTGGGCTTCGACAAAGCCATGATCGGCGGTTATGGCCAGGACGACCGCATCTGCGTGTTCACCGCGCTTGAGGCCCTGCTTGAGGCCGAAGCCACGGGGCGCAGCATGGCCGTGATGTTCTGGGACAAGGAGGAAATCGGTTCGGACGGCGCCACCGGCGCGGCATCACGCTTTATGCAGTATTGCGTGGAAGACCTGACCCGCGCCTGGGAAAAGGACGTTCCCCCGGCGCATGTGCTGCTGGAAACCCGCGCGCTTTCCGCCGATGTTTCCGCGGCGCTGGACCCGGATTATCAGGATGTGCATGAAAAGCAGAACGCCGCCCTTTTGGGTCACGGGCCGGTATTTTCCAAGTTCACCGGCTCGCGCGGAAAATACGGTGCCAGCGAGGCGGACGCCGAATTTTTCGGCGCGCTGCGCGGCCTGCTCAACGGCAAGAGCATTGCCTGGCAGGCGGCGGAACTGGGCAAGGTGGACCATGGCGGCGGCGGCACTGTGGCCCTGTTTCTGGCGGCCTACGGCATGCAGGTTATCGACCTTGGCCCCGCCATTCTCTCCATGCACAGCCCGTTTGAGCTGTCCAGCAGCGCCGACCTTTTCGCCACCCGGCAGGCCTTTCGCGCCTTTTTGGAATCGCAGGTCTGATACTGTTTTACGCAACGGGCAGGGGCGCATTGCGCGCCTCGGCCCGTTGCGGGCGCTGCGTTGGTATTGCCAGAATTCCGTTCCGCAACTTTTTCGCCTGAGTGGGCAACGCCACAAGGCAGACGACGCAGGGCAAACCGACGCAAACAAGCATATTGGTATCGGCTAATTAATTTTTTCTTGACTTTTTCTTTGTTTTAGGCTTCTATTACTTCGTACATCAAATATAATTTGTATTGGCACAGTCCATTTTATGGCGTGCATTGGATGTACGGGAGCCGCCCACGGGGTTCCCCCTTCTCTTCCCATGGGGCAAAGGTCTGTTCTTTGCCTCTCATCCGGTTGTGACCTTAAAGTTGCGGGAATGTTGGTCTTTGCACGAGCTTCCCACGGCTGCCTTGCATTTACGACAGTTTCCAACTGCCGCCGTTCTTCTTTTTGCAACAGCAGGCCCATGCTTTCGCACTGACCAGCCCCCTGCCAAACGTATCTTCGCACCGTTCATTCCGGTTGCCGATTCTCGGCAGGCCGCTCCCCGCACCTCTGCCCATCCGTCGCATCCGGAATTGCATAATTCACGATGACACACGTCGGGTTTGCATAAAGCGCGACGTATAGGAGGTAACGATGAGCGGCAAGGTATTTGAATACATAGCGGTTATGGAACGCATAAAGTCTGTTACGCAGTGCAGAACTCAGCAGGAACTTGCCAAGTTCTTCAATGTTTCGCAGTCTTGCATTTCAGATTCCAAAAAACGGCTGGCCATTCCTTCAAAGTGGCTGCTCAACCTGCTGCGCAAAAAAGGCGTTAACCCCGAATGGGTGCAGAAGGGATCTGGCCCCAAATTTCTGCTGCCCTATGATGAAGACAGGGGTGCGGCATGCAGCATTTATGCCCGCACACCGGAAAAATGCCCTCTGCAACACATTGTTTCTGATATTGGCCGCCTGGTTTCCAAGGCGGAAAACATGGGCCGGAGCGCCTGACCACAGCGGATTTGCGCAAGCCCCCCCGGCAACTGCACGCGGTTTCCGGGTGATTCCTGAATGATGCAACCTGATGGATTTTGGGGTTGCGGCTTTTGCAAAAAGGCCGCAACTCTTTTTTCGCCGGAGCAACAAGGCCGTTTGCGTATGCCAAGCGCAAACGGCCGGCGTTTTTCCGCCCAAACAGAAAAACGCCGGCCGCACAATTTTTCGCTGGTGTTCGCCGTCTATTTGTTAAGCCAGGAATCAACCAGCTTGGGGTTTTCCTTCATAAACCGGCGAGCGTTTTGCAGCGGGTCTGTGCCCTTCTGCTGATTCCAGTCCATGAGCTGCTGCAGCTGCGCCGGATCTTCATACTGAAAACGGGTCAAAAACGCCCAAGCCGCAGGATGATCCTTTTCCAGCCCCTTGCGGCCAACCTTGAAGATGCCTTCTTCCTTACCCAGGCTGCCCTTGGGGTCGTCCAGGTAGTGCAGCTGCCAGCGCCCAAACATCCAGTGGGGGGACCAGGCGGTCACCACGATCCATTCCTTTTTACGAATGGCGTCGGCCAGACTTGAGGTCATGATGGTGCCGCTGCCTTCAACAAGCTCCATATGCTTTATGCCATAATCCTTCATGGCCTTTTCGCTCAACTGCATGAGACCGGAGCCAGGGTCGATGCCCACGATGCGGCCCTTGAACTTGGCGGCGTTGGCATCCAGCTCGTCAATGGACTTGAGCGGCACATAATCGGGCACCGCCCAGCCAAGGCGCGCGCCGCCCACCAGCTTGCCCAGCATGTCCACCTTGTTTTTGACCTTGGCATACATGACGGCATGTGTTTCAGGCAACCATGCCGTCACCATGGCGTCAGCGTCGCCAGAGGCGAGGCTGGTCCACAAAATGGGCTGGGTCACCGGCAGCAGCTCAACCTTGTAGCCCAGCTTGTCTTCAAGCACGGCTTTGGCAAGATTGCTGGAAGCTGTGGCGCAGTCCCATTCCACATAGACGATTTGCAGCGTCTTTTTTTCCTTTCCTGCGCTGGCGGGTTGGGCGCACCACGCCCACAGGGTCAAAACCGTAAGGGCGGCGATGAAAATTTTGCGGGTCATTGCGTCCTCCATGCTATTTTTTTCCGGCGCTCAAACGCGCCAATCCACGAAAAAGACGATCCAGAGTAATCGCCACGATAACAATGCCAAGCCCGGCCTCAAAGCCATTGCCGACCTGAAGCCGCTGAATCGCCTTCCACACTTCGCCGCCAAGGCCGCGCGCGCCGATCATGGCGGCAATGACCGCCATGGAAAGCGCCAGCATGATGGTTTGATTCACGCCCGCAACGATGGTGGGCATGGCCAGGGGCAATTCCAGTTTGCACAGGCGCTGCATGCGCGTAACCCCAAAGGCTTCGGCGCATTCCACAAGGTCGCCGGGCACCTGCTGGATGCCCAGACAGGTAAAACGGATGGCGGGCGGCACGGAAAAAATGACGGTGGCCACCACGGCGCTGACCTTGCCGATGCCGAAAAAGGGAATGGCCGGAATAAGATACACAAACGCTGGCATGGTCTGCATGACGTCCAGAATGGGCATGACCACAAGCCGCCCCCACGACGACATGGCCGCCAAGATGCCGCAGGGCACGCCAAGCACCACGGAAAGCAGCGTGGCCGAAAGCACCAGCGCAAGCGTGCTGATAGTGGGTTCCCACAGGCCAAGGTTCCACAGCAGGGCAAAACCCAGCATGGCGAACAGGGGCAGCACAATTCTGCGCGTGGCCGACCAGCACAGAATGCCCAGCACAATGATGAACAGCCACGGCGGCGGCAGCAAAAGCATATGCTCAAAACCGTCAAGCAGCGCGCGCATGCTGTCCGCGCCCGCGCGGGTCACGCCGGAAAACGTATCGACCAAAAAGGCCACGGCGGCATCAATGCCTTGGGCGATGGGTATTCTAGGCAGCATTTGCGCCTCCCGTTTCCTGGCCGGTCGTCATGGCGCCCAGCAACAGGCCGCGCACGATAACCCCCTGCAACCGCTGCCGTTCATCCACCACGGCAAGGGGATAGGGCAAATCGGCCATTATCGGCATCACCTCGGCAATAGGGGTGGTGGGGCTTACGGTGGTAATGCCTGTCTGGGTTACTTCGGCAAGGTCCGTTCGGCCTTCGGCCACCATGCGCTCGGCCTCGGCCACATGCAGAATGCCCACAAAACGGCGGCGCTGGTCAAGCACGAACAGCGAGCTGATGGAATGCGCGGCCATTTTGCGCAGTGCGGAGCGCGGCCCGTCCAGGCCGAGCACGGCCCAGTCTTCCGAACGTTTCATGACCCCAGCGGCCGTGAGCACCTGCGTGACATCGGCGGAAGCCACGAATTTGGCCACATAGTCATTGGCCGGAGCGCGCAAAATCTGTTCCGGCGTGCCTGTCTGCACCACGGCCCCGTCTTGCAGCAGCACCACGCGGTCGCCCAGTTTGAAGGCCTCGTTGAGGTCATGGGTGATAAAAATGATGGTTTTCTGGATATCCTGCTGCAAGGCCAGCAGCTCCTCCTGCATTTCCTGACGGATAAGCGGATCAAGCGCGCTAAAGGCCTCGTCCATCAGCAGCACTTCGGGTTCAAGGGCCAGCGCCCTGGCAAGCCCCACGCGCTGCTTCATGCCGCCCGAAAGGTGGCTGGGGTAGGCATCGGCCCACTGCGAAAGCCCCACGCGCTCCAGCACCTCGCCGCTTTTTTTCAGACGCTGCGCCTCATCCACGCCCATGACCTCAAGGCCAAAAGCCGTGTTTTGCAGCACTGTGCGGTGCGGAAACAACGCAAAATTCTGAAACACCATGCCGAAGCAGCGCTGCCGCGTGCGGCGCAGTTCGCGGGGTTTCATGCCCAGGATGTCCTCGCCGTCAACAAGCACATGCCCGGCAGTGGGCATTATGAGGCCGTTAAGGCAACGCAACAATGTGGATTTGCCGCTGCCGGAAAGGCCCATGACCACCAGCAACTCGCTTCCTGAAATATCAAGAGAAATGTCGCGCAGCGCGACAGTGGAACGGGTTCGCCGCAAAATTTCTTCGCGGGAAACCCCGTGGGACGCCAATTGCAAGGCGTGCTCCGGGTGAGGCCCAAAGACTTTAAACAAATTTGTGACGGAAATTTTCGCCATATACTCTCCTTCCGCCGCAGCGGTCGCTGCGGGTGTAGCCCCCCGAAAGGGACGAGTATATGGAAGCACGGCCAGAATGTGGCCGTCAAAACGAACGGGCTGGAGCCATCAGCGCAGACCGCACCAGCTCGGAAACGCCTCCTCGGTTTTTACCGAACTTCCATAAGGATTTATTACGTTATTGCAAAATTCTGTGCTTCTGTAAGGCGCAGTGGCCGAACGCTGGCAGGCGGAAAAGCCCCCAAAGAAAACGCCGACGCCGCATGATCACCGTTAACTTTCTTTTCCCGAACACCCCCCTGCGGTGGATAAACCGGACCAAGCACGCGCCCCGCTCATAAAAGACTTGGAACCGACGCGCAAACCACCCGGACACGTTAAATTTATAGGCAACGTATCACAAGACAATGCGCTTTTTAAAAACGTATATGCGCTTTATTCATTCCAGTGAACCGCGCGGCATCATATGTCTTTTTCACCATTTCTGCTGCAATACGGCAATATGCCAATAAAAAATCTTCAACACTCTCGCGCAAATTATATCTAAAGAATAAGATAAATTCAGTTATAATGCAAGCGCACTACTTTTTTACCGCGTGAACCAAAGAATAACGTTGTTACATGCGCCATATTTGATATCCATAGCGTTCAATATTCATACCTTCTTTTCCTTTAGTTTCCCCTTCCCACACGAGAAGAAAAGCATTTTTGCGCATGCTTTTTTCTGTGGCAGGGCCGTCCTCTCCGCTCAACAGCGGGCAAGGGGCAGCTCATCCCAGCGGGTGGTGCGGCGTGGCGAGAGGCGCTCTTGCCGCATATGCCAGGGGGCCTCCGCCATGCCCTGCGCGCCGAAAATAACAGTATCCCGCCCAAAGCGGGTATTGATGTCGTCCAGCGAGCGCATGAGCCGCTGCCGCCGTGGGTCGCCCATGGCGTCCATTCCCGCCGCCAGAGCCAACAGGCTGCCCTGCACGGCGTCCGCCCGCTGCAGGTCATAGAGCATGATGCCCGCCTTGGCATAGGCGAACCCGGGCAGGAACACGCGGTCAAGCCCCTCCAGCGCCACGCGAAGAAACAGGCCGCTATCCGCTGTGGGCGCAGGCAGCGGGCACGGGAGCGTTTGGTCGTAAAGCCGTTCTCCGGGCGAGCTCTGCCCCGGCCGCGCCGTGCGAATATGCACGGCCACGCCACCGGCCACCAGCCCCTCACGCCGCAGCCGCATGGCCGCGCGCACCGCAAAGGTGGAAAGCGCCTGCGCCAGCATGGCCTTATCGCGTATGCGCTGCGCGAACGACCTGGTGGACATGATGGTTTTGCGGGTTACGGGCGCGGTGTCGTTGCTGATGCAGGCCACGCCGCGCAGCTCAAGGGCCGTGCGCCACCCCGTCACCGTGAGCAGGCGGCGCAACATGACGTCGTCGGCCTCTTTCATGTCCAGGGCGGAGAGCACGCCCACAGCCCAGAGGCGGCGGGCCTGGCGGCGGCCCACGCCCCAAACCTCCTCAACCGGAGTGCGGGCCAGCACGCGGTTGATATCCGCCTCGCCGCGCGCCAGGGAAAACACGCCCCCATACGCCGCATGCCGCTTGGCCACATGGGTGGCAATTTTGGCCAGCGTGCGCGTGGGGCCCACACCCACAGACACGGGAATGCCCGTCCATTGCCGGATGCGCCGCTGCGCCTCGCGGCAGAACTCCGGCAGATTGGCTCGCTGCGGCGATTCCAGCCGCAAAAAACATTCGTCGATGGAATATGGCTCCACCTGCGGGCAACACTGCTCCAGAATGCGCGTCACACGGTTTGAAATATCGCCATACAGGGCATAATTGGACGAAAAAACCTCCACCCCCAGCTCGCGCAGGCGGGCGCGCAGCTTAAATTCCGGCGCGCCCATGGGAATGCCCAGGGCCTTGGCCTCGGCCGAACGGGCCACAATGCACCCGTCGTTGTTAGAGAGCACCACCACCGGTTTACCCGCCAAATCGGGCCGGAACAACTTTTCACACGAGGCGTAAAAATTGTTGCAGTCCACATGCGCCCACAACGGCGCGAGCGGTTCAGAGCTTGTGGACGACATAGGTGACAACGCCCCAGATATGCACAAATTCGCGCTCGGTAATATCAATGGGTTCGAACTGCGGGTTCTCCGGGGCCAACAACACTCGCCCGGCGCGCCGCAACAGACGCTTGACGGTCAATTCGCCATCCAGCGCCGCAATAACCACCTTGCGGTGCCCGGCCTCAAGGGAACGGTCCACCACCAGCAGATCGCCATCGTGGATGCCCGCCCCAAGCATGGATTCGCCATGAGCGCGCAAAAAAAAGGTGGCCGCCTCGTTGCGCACCAGGTGCTGATGCAGGTCAAGCCTGCGGTCAAGATAATCCTCCGCAGGAGAAGGAAAACCGGCCTCCACTGGGGTAAGAAACAGCGGCGGCCCCACGCGGCCGATGGAAAATGCCGCCGCCGGGCCCAAAACCTCAAGCGCGGGCGAAAGAAATGTCATACCCCGCCTCCCAACATGCTATTACGGCCGAAGAATGCCGCCACACACAGGGCCGACGGTTGCAGCCGTGTGTAAATTTTTAACTGATTTTACCCTTGCGGACACTATTTTTGATTGATACACTGAAGAAAAAGTTGAATCAACCCCGCCGAAAACGGGCATTCTGAACGCCGCCCGCGCCTGAAAGCGAGGACACCATGTTGGAAAAAACAGATTTTAAAGAAACATTGCAGAGGCTTATGCAGGCTCTCACCGTTGTTAGCGATGCGGAACTTGCCCGTGCGTTGGGCATTACGCCGCAATCCGTCAGCGGAGCCCGCAAACGCGGCGAGGTGCCGCCTTCCTGGGTACAAACCTGCGCCGCGCACACGGGCGTGAACGCGCACTGGCTTTTTTTTGGGCAGGGCCCCATGCATCTGCCGGAAGCGGCGGATGGCGAACTGCCCAGCATGCACACCGACTACGAAACCGATCTTGTTAGCGTGCCGCTGGCCGAGGCTCGCCTTTCGGCGGGAACGGGCAGCCTTGAGGTCAGCAGCCACAGCCAGGGCAGCTATGCCTTTCGGGGCGACTTTTTGCGGCGCAAGGGCAACCCTAGGCGCATGGTCCTCATGCGGGTTTCGGGCGACAGTATGGTGCCGGAAATATTCGATAATGATCTTGTGCTGCTGGACAGAGGCCAAACGGAAATCAGCCCCGGCAGGCTCTATGCCGTGGGTTTTGAAGACGCCATCTACATCAAGCGCATTGATAAAGTGCCGGGAAAAATCATTCTGCACAGCGTCAACCCGGCCTACCCGCCGGTAAGCCTTGACCTGCGGGGCGACTGCGCCGATCAATTCCGGGTTATCGGGCGCGTTCTCTGGTCGGGACGCGAATACCGCTAAACCACACAGCATCGCTAAGAATGCTTGCGCGTGCCAGAGTCGGCGCGTAAGCTGCAACGCTGTTTGTCGTAACCGTCAAGGAGTTCGTGATGTCGTCCGTCCGTCGCTCATGTGCAGCCGTTGTCGCCTCTTGGGCCGCCACAGGCATTCTGTGCGGCATTCTCCTTTCTGCCAGCCAGGCCGTGGCAGAGGAACAGCCCGTTCCCTCGGCGGCTCAAGGCACTGCCGCGGTGGCAGCACCTGCCCCCGAACAGGCGCAGCCAGCCACGCCGGAAACAGGCGATGTCAAGGATGCCCAGCCGACAGACGCGTTGTTCAGCACTGCATACCAAGCGTGCATGGACGATGCTGCGGGGGTTTCCACCGCCATGCAGGACTGCATGGCTACCGAGCAGGAACGATTGGACAAAAGGCTGGGTGCGCAACGTGAACGCATCGCCGCCCAGCTGCCGCAGGAACGGGCCAAAGCTTTCAACGATGCGCTTGCTGCCTGGGATTCCCTTCGTAAAAACGGTTCCACCGCCATGTATGACCCCGATGGCGGCACGCTCTCACCGTTAATGGCAACTCTGTGGTATCTCGACCAAACCGCACGCATGGTACGCTGGGTGGACAGCCTGCAGGAAAACGCCGAACCTTAGCCCTTAGCACAGCGCAACGCGGCAACCGGCAGTTGTGACGTGCGCCCCTTGCCCAACTTGCACGAAGTAGAAATCCGGGGAGTGGCGTTTTACGAGGGTATGTAGTTCCCACAACACCGCGCGCTTTCCTTCTTCAAAAATTGCTGTTCTGGCTGGGGCATTCCACAACGCTTGCTCCATTCCGTGCTATGCCTTCTTGTTCTCCACTGCTGCATGGCGCAAAAAGTGCCGTACGCCTGGCAGTCGCAATACTCCGCATGCCTTCCTCTCTTGTCACTATTGCCCTGTTCGCACAACTCTGCCTCTCGCTGCACATAGCCTGAATATCTTCTTTTACAGAGGCCAGACTCCCTGCACCGAACAGTCATGGCAAGCCTCCCCTAGCCATCAGATTTTCTCACTGCTGCGGCTTGCTAAATGCCGTGTGAAAACCAGTTGGGATTTGGAGTAGCCCGCCTATTGATGCAAACCAGCAGGCTTCCTCTGGAAAGAACAAAACATTGCCCGGCGCGTACGCCACTTTTTTAAGCAATGCTATCACATCCACCCAAAAATCTCGGCGTGGGGTTGCCTTCCTTAGATGCCTCAAAGCCAAGCGGAGACGGCGGCTGCTCGTGAGTGCATTGGCAAAATACACAATTTGCGGGTTGAGAAGGAAGAGCCAGGAGTTTGGGAGTTTGCTCTGCCTATCAGTTCTCAACCCACCGCCCCTTTGCTCTGTAATGACATCACATATAATTTGGCAGCAGCATTGTGGGGGAGCCAATCCACGTCTGTCACATCTCGTACCCGTTGGTTTGTTATGCATACCGTTACCTCTCTCCCTGCGCTGCACCAGATACCCTAACTTCCCAGGTGTTACCAACGCCTCCCGCCATCCCGTCAGTCGCGGATGCACAAAAACTCCCCGCGATCAGCCTAGGCATTGGATTTGCCTTCCAGAGCTTCGCTAAAGCCAAACAGAGACGACGGCTGGTTCGGGTGCATCAGCAAAGCACGCATTTTTCGGGTTGAGAAGGAAGAGCCGGGAGTTTGCGCGGAGCGTACTTGCAAGCGCGAGCAGTAAAACTGCGGTGCAGACGCCTTCAGGGGTAAAAAGGTGTTTGCGAAGCTGCGCGAGACGAGCTCCGGGCATGCGGTGCGTGGCGAGGGCAAAGGCTTTCGCCCGGACACGGAGAGCACGTTGAAAGTCGTTAGGCAGAGGAATCCAGGGAGGAACTTCGCGGAAGAAGACAGAAGGAAAAAAGGATGGGGAGTGACGATAGATTTCCAGCCGTCACCGTGGGATGAGCGATGATACGAGTGAAGGATTGGGAGATGCAGGCGCAGGCACATGAGGGAAGGGGGAAAGATCGCGTGAACGGCGGCGAAAAGATGATCACGCTTGCCGTGCAGCTGCTATAAACCAGCGCAGGGTGTGTGCTGGGAGCAGCTTCCAGCAATAGAGGGGGGAAGCAGGTAAAAAGTCTTTGGTATAGGGGAGATGTAAATGGGGGGAGCGCAAGGGAGAAGGAGTGGTGTGCAGCCAGACCGTGCAGAGTTTTATCAAACACATGGCCGGGGGCGATATCGATAAAATCCATGAGGAGCCATGGGGAGCGAGCGTAAGCTCTCGAGTGTGGAAAGGCAGCAGAAGCAGCTGCAAGAGCTGTAGAACAGAAAGAAGAAGATGATGATGAGGATAATGATGATGATGATGAGGAGGATAATGATGATGATGAGGAGAAGGAGGAAGAATATGGAAGTGCCAGAGGCGAGGGGTAACGGGGTGCGGACTATTGGGAGCGAAAGGAAGGTGATGCGGCGGAGGGGGGGCATGGGGGGATAAAAAAGCAAAGCCCCTTGCGCAAGAGCAGCAAGGGGCTTTGAAGAATCTTTGGCAACGGCCTACTTTCCCACATGACGTTATGC
>Ga0183101_1000702_pt1 | contig 31805 bp, 21 predicted proteins | sample Biomet3_FD_127790 | JGI IMG/M metagenome (GOLD analysis project Ga0183101, IMG submission 127790) | Microbial communities from bioreactor (seeded with sewage sludge) at LBNL, California, USA - Biofuel metagenome 3 | ecosystem: Engineered > Bioreactor > Anaerobic > Unclassified ...
CATTACTATTGTATTTTTCTAATGATTGTTAGTTAAAAAAAAATTCTAACGGCAAATCTGGGTTAAATTTAAAAACCTTAAAAACAGAACACAGATTTTAATTCCAGCCTGTCCGAATGACTTTCTGATTTATCCGCGAAATCCGCGTCCCATTCTGAAATAACCATAACCGTTGTTTTTATTTGGGAGCTAATGTCTTGTCCATATAAAGTTTATGGATTTTGCCCCAAAACTCTCAATCAACAAAACCCTCAAGGTTTTAAAAACCTTGAGGGTTTATATCATGACCGCAGCGCATTTCCCCGTGATAGCAGGACATTTCCCCGTGATAGCAGGACATTTCCCCGCGGTAGCAGGGCATTTCCCCGCGGTAGCAGGACATTTCCCCGCGGCAGCAGGACATTTCCCCGCGGCAGCAGGGCATTTTCCCGCGGCAGCAGGGCATTTTCCCGCGGTAGCAGGACATTTCCCCGCGGTAGCAGGACATTTCCTCGCGGTAGCAGGACATTTCCCCGCGGTAGCAGGACATTTCCTCGCGGTAGCAGGACATTTTGACGAGGTAGCCGGGAGTCTATGGAGTTAGCCAGCCTTTGTTTCAACATTAGTTCATTTTGTACTTCCCGATGTAAGAGTAGCATCATGAGACATAACATAAAAAGGATGGCAAAAGCCATCCTTTTTCCGTAAAACTAAACCTGATTACTAACCTCAAAATAGCTTTTCAATTAAATCAACCACACGGTTGGAGTACCCCCATTCGTTATCGTACCACGAAAGGATTTTAACCGTTTTTCCCATCACCATGGTGCTTTGAGCATCGAAAATGGAAGAATGAGGATTATGAATAATATCCACCGATACAATTTCGTCTTCGGTATATTCCACTATGCCTTTCATCGGACCTTCGGCAGCTTCTTTCACTGCGGCATTTATTTCTTCTTTGGTAGCTTCCACTTTTAAATTTGCAACCAGGTCAACCAACGAACCGGTAGGAGTAGGTACACGGATAGCTAAGCCATCCATTTTACCTTTGAGTTCAGGGATAACCTTGCCTACGGCTTTTGCAGCTCCGGTAGTTGTAGGAATCTGCGAAACAGCAGCCGAACGGGCACGACGTAAATCGGAATGCGGAGCATCCAAAATCATTTGGTCGTTGGTATAGGAGTGAATGGTTGTCATAAAGCCATTTTCTATACCAAACTTGTCGTTTATTATCTTGGCTATCGGAGCCAGGCAGTTAGTTGTACACGAAGCATTGGAAACACACTGATCGGTATCTTTTAATTCGTTATCGTTAACGCCAAGAACAATCATGTTATCAATCTGATCTTTGGCCGGAACAGTTAAAATAACTTTTTTAGCTCCATTTTTTAAATGATCGCCATAACCACCTTTGGTACTTTCTTTCGAACGGAAAATACCCGTAGATTCCACAACCACATCCGGAGTTTGTGCCCAGGGGATATTAATCGGGCTACGTTCGGCAGAAACCGGAATTCTTTTTCCGTTCACGATAATAGCGCCATCATCAAAGGCAGCCGTTCCGTTAAATTTTCCCTGCGTTGAATCGTATTTCAACAGGTGAGCAAGAGTTTTTGTGTTCGTCAAATCGTTAATACCGACAATTTCGATATTATCTCTTTCCAACGCAATTTTAAAAACGTTCCGTCCGATACGTCCGAATCCGTTAATTGCAACTTTAATTTTTGACATGTTAATATTATTTAGTAAATGATTCTTTAGGTTAACAACCGACAATTACCTTTTGTTTGTTATTACAAAAAAATAAACGTAATATTTTGAACATTATTATTTTGTACCAACTAAAAAAGAATACAAATTTACGTTAAAAATGTAAAAATTCCGTGCTAACTTTGGGAAATATTATTATTTTTGATTTACCGTAAGCATTTGAAGAATGAAAGAAAAATTTGTGTCGAAGGCTCTGGAAGCCAATTTAGCCGAAACCCGCTATAAAAATATCGTTATTCCCGAAGAACACCAGCAGTTCATTCAATTGTCCAATGCCTATTACGGAATCAATAAAAGAGCTTCGGAATGTATTATTGAATACCAGCATCCTTTTTCCAACCGTAAGTTTGTAGTCGAACAACTCCGCGAAATGGTGCTCAGCGATTTCTGGTTTTATAACGGACTTCCCGACCCAGACAAGGCTTTTACAGTCGTCCTTAATATTTACGATACGCTGTTGCAAAACAAACTACCGGAAGATTTACAAATACAAATCATCAAAACCCTGCTCGAATTTATTAAACGCCTGTCGGAACAACCGGAAATACTCACCCGCACCATCTCCAAGAGTTTTTCCATTTTAAAAAACAACCTTGATAAAAATGAAACGGCATTTATCAAAAGTTCAAAGTTTTTTATTAAATATCTTACCAAAACTATCACCATCAACGATTTTGGCAGTGAGATATTCGATATTACCAAACGTATTTTTATTAAGAACATTGAATACTGGAACAACACGGCCTCTATCGAACAATGGTATCTCGAAAAGACAAATCTTTTTCACCGCGACTATACCGTCGAAATCGGAACCACCGGAAAACCTTATTTCGATACCCTACGCTTACAAATTGAGAAATCGCAAAACTGGAACGAACTTATTGACAACTGTCCCGACTTTGACGACATCGCCCTGCGCTTTGTTGACCTGACCAGCCGTTTTGACAATTTTATTGAAAAATTCTACTACACTTTTTACCTGCTTCATTTACCGGGAATGGTCCAGCTAAAGGAACGACTGATCTGGAACATCAATAAACTGCTACGCAACGCTATGGACGAGCTTACGGAAAATGATTTGCCGGATTTCACCGACAAAATGTTTGCCTTGTCGGAAGAACTGAAAGCCGAACATACCTCTTCCGTCCTCGATTTTCTGCTGACTCTGGGTAAAAAAGTTATTGATATGGATAGTTCCGAGGACAAACATATAGTAAACTATTTTGAGAAAAAACTCATTGACTTTGGCTTTGAAACTCCCGGAATTGTTTACGTGAACGAGGACTGGCAAATCCATGTGAACGAAAATCACATCAAAAATATTCGCGTCTGGCTCGAGCTCATCGAATATTCGCAGGCTGTGATGGAGAAACTACTCTCGGCACTCATCGTCAACCTGCGGCTTGGCGGCATTTTTATCAACGATACCGATCTTTTTCAGCGCGAAATCACCAAAATACTCAATTCCAATATTGCACCTTATTATAAAAAAGTTAAACAACTTACCCGTATTTTTCCTGTTTATTTTAATGAAATAGGTGCCGAAGGCGAAATCCGAAATGTTACTACTTCGATGGACGAAATAAGCCATCGCGAAGACCGTCTCGTTCATTTTCTGCGCAAGCAGGTTCATACCGAAAGCAACAACACCCTGATCGGGCTGACAAAAATGGTATTTTTATTCTGGTACGACGGCAAGCTGGAAACCCTTCGCCCCTACCTGCCCGACGATGTATACGAATCCATCGATAAAAAAAGTGAATGGTATGCTCCGGTTCATAAAATGCTGGTGGATATGTGCCGGCAAAACAACTGCACGCCCGACGAACTTCTCGACATTGATTATCCCACCTTCAAATCCTACCTCGACAGGCTACCCGAGAAAAACGACCGCGATGTCTTACGGCTGAACGATATCCGTAATCTTTATTTCCTTCTGAAGGAAAAATATTCCTTCGATACCGAAGATATTATAGCAATACTCAACCGCTACCCTTTTCTGAACGGCGAAGAAATTTCCCGCTTCGACCAGTCGCTGCAACAAAACAATTACGAAAGATCACTAAAAATGATTTATCAGTTTATGAACAAACTGAAACAAATCATTTTTAATCCTAAACCCAGCGAAAGTTGGGAAAACATCTACCATAAACGTCATATCGCCATTGGTATTCCTTCGATGTACGGTGTTTACCGCGAAGATAAGTTTGAAGCACTCGGACTAACATTCCGGCTGGAACGCATTGCCACACGGCTGATGGAAAAAATTATCAACCACATCAACCTGAATTATATCTCGGCAAAAACATTAAACCGCATTTATGAACTCCTCGAGTACTTCCGCGAAGGATTGGAACTGGACGGAATCAGCAGCCAGGGTTTGAATTCCAACCTGCAGATGCTCAAATACAGCTTAACTTCGAGCAGTTTTTCCCTCGACCAGTACCTCAATATCTTCCAGTTTATTGCCGACGATGTGAACAAATTAGTTCAGAAATATTTTCTGAGCACTTACGAATATCCGCTTAAAATGATCATTCCTCAGCTTTTTGTAAAAGATAAAAAGCTAAACGACCGCGACCTGAAACAACTGATCCATGTCAAGTCGGAAGAATTTTCGCGCGATGTCATTTCTTCCGCCTTCCTGGTTCAGCCGTTAGATAACTTAGTGGGAAAAATCCTCCATTCGTTGCAAAATATGGTAGATAAACTGCCGCACGAACTGATCAGCGACATTATGTCGTATAATTCCGACCTGGTGATTAGCCCGTTGCATAAGGAAACCATTCGTATGGATAACCAGATATTCCTTGGATCCAAAGCCTATTTCCTTAAAAAACTTTGCCTGGCAAATTTTCCCGTCCCTCATGGTTTTATTCTTACCACCGAAGTTTTTCGTCGCCGCAATGCCATCAACAATCATCCCGATATTAAAAAAGAAATGGATGATCTGATTTATACCCAACTCCGGAAATTAGAAAAACGCACCGATACCGAATTTGGGAATCCCAAAAAGCCATTGCTGCTTTCCGTACGTTCGGGCACAGCCATCTCCATGCCTGGCGCCATGGATACTTTTTTGAATGTAGGTATGAATGATGAACTGGCGGAAGAATTAAGCAAACAGCCCAATTACTGGTGGACCGCCTGGGATTGTTACCGCCGTTTTATTCAAAGCTGGGGAATGGCTCACGGCATCGACCGCGATGTTTTTGACCAGATTATCCTTCAGTATAAAACAAAATACAACGTTGACCTGAAGATGAACTTCGAATCGTCCATTATGAAAGAAATCGCAATGGATTATAAAAAAGTATTGGCTGAAAACAATATCCACTTAGAACAAAATCTTTTCGAGCAACTAAAAATGACCATCGATTCGGTTTTCGATTCCTGGTCGAGCCAGCGGGCAGAAGTCTACCGCGAGCATATGCAAATAGCCGATGAATGGGGAACAGCCGTTATCGTTCAGAAAATGATATTAGGCAACCTCAACCGGACTTCCGGTACGGGTGTTGTTTTTACCCAAAACCCCAACCGTGAACGCCAGGGTGTACACCTTTTTGGCGATTTTACCCTTTGCAGCCAGGGCGAGGATATTGTGGGCGGACTGGTAAATGCCCTACCCATCAGCGAAACCCAGCGCAAGCAACTGCAACTCGACCGCCAGTCGCTCCAATCGCTGTTGCCCGATATGTACAAACGCATCCACCAGATTGCACAGGACATCGTCGAAAATCATGGATACCCACCCCAGGAAATTGAATTCACCTTCGAATCGGAAAATCCTGACGACCTGTATATCCTGCAAACCCGCGATATGGATATTAAAAAACAGAAAAAAATACACCTCTTCACTACCCCACCCGACCAGATGAATCTGGTAGGTCGGGGAACAGGTATCGGTGGCGGAGCCATGAACGGCATCCTTGCCTTCGACATGAAAGATCTGAAAGAATATGCCAGAAAATATTCCGGCAAAAACCTGATTCTCGTTCGTCCGGATACTGTACCTAACGACATCGGGATGATTTTTGAATGCGACGGACTGCTTACGGCTAAAGGTGGAGCGACATCACATGCCGCCGTTACTGCCGTGCGTCTGGGAAAAACCTGCGTGGTGAACTGTACCGACCTGCTGGTAAACGAATTTAAAAAAGAATGTTCCATCAACGGCATTACCTTCCACAGCGGCAATACAATTGCCATCGACGGACATTTTGGAAACATCTATAAAGGAAACTATCCGGTGGAACTTACCGAAGTGAAGGCAGGGATATAAAGCCAGGGGCGACGCATTAAAATAATGAACAATTAAATGTTGATAAAAATGGTTTAAAATAATTGAATATCAGCATAATAGATTTGTTTAGGTCATTATATTTGATTATATTTGCCTAATAATCAAATGCATAATTAATTTGGGCGATTCAAATTTATTAGGGTATCTTTCAGGCATGAAAGATCCGAGAATTGAGAGAAAAAAGCTTCATCAGCTTGAAGACATTGTCTTTATTACAATAGCAGCAGTTATCAGTGGTGCTGAGTCGTGGAATGAGATTGAACTATTTGGCAAGCAAAAGAAGCCATGGTTATCCTCTTTTTTAACCTTGCCTAATGGCATTCCTAGCCATGACACCTTTAACCGGTTTTACGCATCCTTAGATCCGGTGGAATTTGAAAAGGTATTCACGGCCTGGGTTCAATCCTTGGTAAGCAAATACCCGAGCGATATTGTAGCTATTGATGGAAAGACGGTAAGGGGAAGCCGTGGAAAAGGCTTTCATAGTGCAACCCATATTGTGAGTGCCTGGTCCAATTCCAATCAAATGATTATAGGCCAGGTAAAAGTTGAAGAAAAATCAAATGAGATAACGGCGATACCTGAGTTATTAGAAGCCTTGTTGATAGAAGGGAGTATTATTACGATCGATGCAATGGGATGTCAGAAAGAGATAGCAAAGAAGATCCGAAGTAAGAAAGCCGAATATATTTTAGCCGTAAAAGAGAATCAACCAGAACTGATTGATGATATTAGGGATAGTTTTAAGATGCTTAAGCCAGAACAGGTTATCCAACAACTTGATTTCGGGCACGGAAGAATAGAAACCAGGAACTGCTCCATTATCAGCGACCTAAGCCTGCTTGAAAAACCAACCTTGTGGAAGTCTCTGAGTACTTTAATAAAAATGGAAAGTGAACGCTACATAAAATCAACAGGTGAAACACAGAAGGAAACACGCTATTACATCAGCAGCCTTTGTTGTGGGGCTGAACATATCTTAAAGGCGATCCGTTCTCACTGGGAAATAGAAAATAAGGTTCATTGGAGTTTGGATGTCGCATTCAATGAAGACGCAAGTAGAAAAAGAGCCGGCAATGCAGCTGTTAACTTCTCTATCATCAATAGATTGGCATTAAATCTCCTGAAAAAAGATGATGAAAAAATAAGTACAAAATCTAAAAGATTGCTTGCGGGATGGTCCCCTGAGTATATTTTTAAAGTCCTAAATTTTTAATGCGTCGCCCCTGAATATAAAGCTCGCCATTTTATAATGTCGGATTTTTTTTCTTACCTTTGCACCGATGAAGAACATACGTAATTTTTGCATTATCGCCCACATTGATCACGGCAAAAGCACACTTGCCGATCGTCTGCTCGAACTTACCGGCACGGTGAACGAACGTGAAGCCCAGGCTCAGATACTGGATAATATGGACCTTGAACGCGAACGCGGTATCACCATCAAAAGTCACGCCATTCAGATGGATTACCGGCATAACGGAGAATTGTATAAGCTCAACCTTATCGATACTCCGGGACACGTAGATTTTTCCTACGAAGTGTCGCGCTCCATCGCTGCCTGCGAAGGCGCTTTACTCGTTATCGATGCCACCCAGGGCATACAAGCACAAACCATATCCAATCTTTATCTTGCCCTGGAGCACGACCTGGAAATTATTCCGGTAATGAATAAAATGGACATGGATAACGCCATGCCCGAAGAAGTGGAAGATCAGATTGTAGACCTTCTGGGTTGCAAGCCCGAAGATATTATCCGCACCAGCGCCAAAACCGGCGAAGGAGTGGCAGAAATTCTCGAAGCCATCATCACCAAAATACCCGCACCCCAGGGTGATCCCCAGGCTCCCCTGCGCGCCCTGATCTTCGATTCGGTATTTAATTCTTTCCGCGGAATCATTGCCTACTTCCGGATATTCGACGGCGAAATCCGTAAAAATGATTTTGTGAAGTTTGTACACACCGGCAAGGAATACAATGCCGACGAAATCGGTATATTAAAACTTACCATGTCGCCACGGGATGTGCTTTCGGCCGGCGATGTCGGATATATTATTTCGGGAATTAAAACTGCCCGTGAAGTCAAGGTAGGCGATACCATCACCCATGTAAAACGTCCCAGCCAGGATATTATCGAAGGATTTAGCAATGTTAAGCCTATGGTTTATGCAGGGATTTTCCCGGTGGATGCCGACGATTACGAAGAACTGCGGGCATCGCTGGAAAAACTTCAGTTGAACGATGCATCCCTTAGTTGGGAACCCGAATCTTCCGCCGCTCTAGGCTTTGGATTCCGCTGCGGATTTTTAGGCTTGCTTCACATGGAAATTGTCCAGGAACGCCTCGACCGCGAATTTGATATGGACGTGATTACGACCGTCCCCAACGTAATGTACAAAGTGATCACCACCAAAGGCCAGACACTCGAAGTACACAATCCTTCGGGTATGCCCGAAGCCACGACAATAGATCATGTGGAAGAACCTTATATTAAAGCTCAGGTGATTTCCAAATCGGAATATATCGGTCAGGTGATGACGCTTTGCATCGACAAACGCGGCACACTCAAGGATCAGGTTTATCTTACCAGCGACCGTGTGGAAGTTACCTTTGAACTGCCCCTCGGCGAAATTGTTTTCGATTTCTACGACAGACTAAAAAGCATTTCCAAGGGCTATGCTTCTTTCGATTATCATATTTCCGGTTTTAAACCGGCTAAACTCGTCAAACTTGATATTCTGCTCAACGGCGATTCGGTGGATGCCCTTTCCACCCTGATTCATCAGGATCATGCCTACGATTTCGGACGCCGCATCTGCGAAAAGTTGCAGGAACTTATTCCGAGGCAACAATACGACGTAGCCATACAGGCTACCATCGGTTCTAAAATTATTGCCCGCGAAACGGTTAAAGCCGTCCGTAAAGATGTTACTGCCAAATGTTATGGAGGCGATATCACCCGTAAACGCAAACTTCTGGAAAAACAGAAAAAAGGCAAAAAACGCATGCGCCAGATCGGCAATGTGGAAGTCCCACAATCGGCATTTCTCGCCGTACTTAAATTAGATTAATTTTTTTTGTAACTTTATCGCCTGATTTCCGTCTAATTTTTAAACAACCGGAAATCAAAACACGGTAAATGAACACAGCACAATACAATAGTTGCGTTGACCAATATTCCGACAGCGTTTATCGCTTTATCCTTAAAAATGTTAAGGATGAGGATAAGGCAAAAGATGTGGTGCAGGAATCATTTACCCGGATGTGGGAAAAGGTTAATGAAATTTCATACGAAAAAGCACGTTCTTATCTTTTTACAACAGCCTATCATACATTGATTGATGGTTTCAGATACGATGTCCGGAACACACCTTACGTGGCCGAAGAACATGAAAATGAATCAACCGGAAACGGTTATTCCGATCTGAAAGAAGTGCTGAACGAAGCGGTGGACAGATTACCCGACATCCAACGTTCGGTCGTTTTGCTAAGAGATTATGAAGGCTATTCGTACGAAGAAATAGGCAGGATCACCGGATTGAACGAATCGCAGGTTAAAGTTTATATTTACAGGGCAAGGGTTGCTCTTAAAAATTATATTGGCAGTTTAGACGTTGTTATCTAAAGAATTATGAAAATCAACAGAGAAAATTACGAAGTTTACTTCCTCGATTACCTCGAAGGGAAATTGCCTCCCGACCTGGTGGATGAGCTGTTGATATTCATGGACAAAAATCCTGACCTGAAAGATGAATTTGAAGGATTGGATACCGTTGCATTGGCTCCCGACGAGGACATAGTGTTTGAAAATAAAGATTCATTAAAAAAAAATGGAATAACTTCTGTTGGGACTATCGATGGAACCAATTATGAACATTTTTTCATCGCTGAACACGAAGGCGACTTAACCGCCACTGAATCTTCGCTGGTAGAACGTTTTATTCGGAAAAATCCATTTTTGAAAAAAGATTATGATTTATTCGGAAAAACCAAACTTCAACCCGATACTTCCATCACTTTCGACCGGAAATCAAGTCTTAAAAAATTTACTATCGCCACCATCAGCCGTCCTGCTCTTTACCGCATCTCTTCCCTGGCGGCTACATTGCTTATTTTATTCGGTTTATATCTCCTGATCAGCCAGGACAAACCATCGAAGCTGGAAAACAAATTCATGGCCTATCGTACTGCAAAGCCTGCCAAACCGGTGAAAGCAACAAAAGTCATCAAAAAACAGAAAACACAAGATTCCCGGACAAAGTCTACCACTTTCAAAATAACAAATAACATTTTTCACAGGGGAATGCTGGCAAAAACAGAGGCAAAACCGGTTGCCGAAACATCCGTTCCCGAAGAAAATTCCGGCCGGATGATGCTTGCTTCGGCACAACCAATGAACAGCTTAGCAAATCAAATGCTTGTTCCCGAAAAAGATTTTGACGATCCCGATTTTGAATACCGCAATTATTATACGGCTCTTTATTACGACATCCTGATGGCGGAACAAATTGAGTACGCCCAATCGCTTGCCGCCCACGAGCAACGCCCCAATTCGCCTTTGGAATGGGCACATCTTCAAATCAAAAAACTCTTTTCCAATAAAGACCCGGAGGACCAAAAGTATTCCGAGAAAATAACCCTTTGGGATGTTGCCGATACCGGAATCAAAGGTTTTAACAAGCTGATCAAAAAAGATTTTAAAGTCAGCCGCACAACCAACGACGAAGGTAAAACCACAGGTTACGACATCAACGGTGTGGATTATAAATTACCTTTCTCCAAACAAAAATAAAGATTGTCTGAATTCATTCCTTCCCAAACCCTCGGGGTTTTAAAAACCCCGAGGGTTTGATTATACCCGATTCAATAAAATATCAGGTTTTAAACGTATACGAAGCTATTGTTTTAAAAAATGTATTTTTTTGACTTTTGTCAATTTATTTGCCGTTTTTTTGTGCCGGAGCAAATTTTGCAACTATCAAAAACAAAGCTGTTTTTTTTCTTATTTTAGCTCCCGTCTTTGATACTAAAATTATGGAAAACCTCTGCGAAGCTCAACTGCAATTAGCTTACGACTTTGTGCAGTACACCAATCAAAATATTTTTCTCACAGGTAAAGCCGGAACCGGAAAGACCACCTTTTTGCACAGTCTGAAACAATTATTGCCTAAACGGATGATCGTGGTGGCTCCTACGGGAGTGGCTGCTATTAATGCCGGTGGCGTTACCATCCATTCTTTTTTCCAGATTTCCTTTGGCCCACAGATTCCCCGTAATTTTAATACTGCACCATCAACCAATTTTCCAGATACTTCAGAACCCACGGAAGTAAAGCATTTCAGCAAGGAAAAAATCAACATCATGCGCAGTCTTGATCTTTTGATTATTGATGAAATAAGCATGGTGCGTGCCGATCTTCTCGATGCCATTGATGATGTGTTGCGCCGTTATAAAAACCGTTACCAGCCTTTTGGCGGAGTGCAATTGCTTATGATAGGCGATTTACAGCAACTGGCTCCCGTGGTTAAGGAAGATGACTGGAAACTGTTGAAGGATTATTACGACACCTGTTTCTTTTTCAGCAGCAGGGCATTGAAGCAGTCGAACTTTGTCAGCATTGAGCTCCGGCATATTTTCCGGCAAAGCGATCCGGTTTTTATTGATTTATTGAATAAAATACGCAACAACTACCTGGATGAAGCTACACTGGAACAACTAAACCAGAGATATATTCCCGGGTTCAGCCCCGGTGATGACGAAGGATACATCATCCTTACCACGCATAATTACCAGTCGCAGCAAATCAACGAAACCCGTTTAAACCGTTTAAAAACGACGGAACATCAGTTTGAAGCCGTAGTGGAAGACGAATTTCCCGAATATGCTTATCCAACAGATTTCAAACTACGGCTAAAAAAAGGCGCCCAGGTAATGTTTGTTAAAAATGATGTTTCGCACGAGAAACGTTATTTTAACGGTAAAATCGGTAAAGTTATTGATGTGGACGATGATTTTGTAAAGGTTAAATGTCCCGGCGACGAGTATCCTATTGATGTAGAACAGGCCGAATGGCATAATTCGAAATACCAGCTCAACGAAACCACCAAGGAAATAGAGGAAATCGTGATTGGTAAATTCGTGCAGTTTCCGCTGAAATTGGCCTGGGCCATCACCATTCATAAAAGCCAGGGACTGACGTTTGAAAAAGCCATTATTGATGCCCGCGATTCCTTTGCTCACGGACAAGTGTATGTGGCGCTAAGCCGTTGCAAAACGATGGAAGGATTGGTGTTGAGTTCGCCCATCGGCAATCATAGTGTAAAATCCGATATTACCGTCGAACAATTTACCGAAGACGTGGAACATCACCAGCCAGGACCTTCCGAACTGGCAGAAGCACGTAAAAGCTATCAACAGCAACTGCTGAACGAGCTTTTCGACTTCACCATCCTGCAAAACCGCACCAAATACCTGCTTCGGCTTTGCGACGAACATGGCAGTCAACTCCTGGGCAATTTATCGGAACAGCTCCAAAAAATTTCATCTCCTTTACAGGAAATAATGGATGTTTCTGCCCGGTTCAGGCATCAGCTTTTGCAATTATTCCTTCAATATTCCAATGCCGAAGATAGCCCTGCTATGCAGGAAAGGGTAAAAAAAGCCGGCATTTATTTTTCAGAAAAGCTTTTACAGGATGTGATACCAACCTTTGAGGAAGCTTCTTTTGAAACAGACAGCCAAAATGTTCGCAAAAACCTGAACGAAGCTTTGGGTAAACTTTCGAAAGACTTATCGTTGAAAAAAACATGCCTCGAAGCAATGAGAGATGGGTTTAGTCTGAAAAAATATCTTGAAACAAGGGCAAAGGCTAACCTTGATTTGTCGGCACCCATGAGGCGTGGACAAATGGCGGATGGCAATATGGGCAAAGCGCTTTATCCGGAATTTTACAAAGAATTACGGTCGTGGCGCAACAAAAAAGCCGAAGCATTGAATGTGGAAATAGCACGTGTCCTCCGGCAGAAAACCCTTTGGGAAATTGCCCGATTACTACCCGCAACCAAAGTCGAGTTGAAAGCCATCAAAGGCATGGGTGGAAAAAAAATGCAGGAATTTGGTCGCGAGATTCTCGAAATGACCATTGCCTACCGGCGTCAAAAAGGGATGGATTTGCCAATGGAAGCAGACAACGAACCAACCATTGCGGCATTGGATTCCAAACATATCAGCTTTACCCTGTTCAAGAGCGGAAAAACCATCACCGAAATTGCGGAAGAACGCCATATGGCTGTCTCAACCATTGAAGGGCATCTGTCGCACTTTATAAGCACCCGCGAACTTGAACTTGACCAGTTTGTTGATCATGGAAAATCGGCTGCCATGATACGGTATTTCCGCGAAAACCATAACGCATCCCTTAGCGAAGCCAAAACAGCCATGGGCGACGATTATAGTTATGGTGAACTGAAATTTGTGATGAGTTATCTCAAAGCCCAACGGGAATCGGAGTAAACCTTACAATCGTCCCCTTCTATTTTTTAAACTCGTTTTTAATGGTTGAAAACGTTCTCCCCAATTTGCAGGTCAAAATTTAACGGTTGAAAACAAAAACCCGTCAGGCTTTAAAAACCTGACGGGTTTATTTGCATTTTTAACGGTTAAAAATATTTCTCAAAGCCTGTAGGCTAATGCTATTGATTTCCGAAAACGATTCCGTTTTCGTCGGCATCCACTTCGATGGCGGAATCTTTATGAATAACACCGCTAAGAATTTGTTTTGACAGTTCGTTCAGTACCGAACGCTGGATTATCCGTTTCAACGGGCGGGCTCCGTATTGCGGATCGAAACCGGCATCGGCTAACCATTTGATGGCTTTTTCGGTAACTGTTAGTTTAATATCATTTTTAGCCAACATTTCTTTTACCTGATTAAACTGAATGTTGACAATTTGATTAATTTCGTTCAACGAAAGCGGTTTAAACATAATTATTTCATCGATACGGTTCAGAAATTCGGGACGTATCGTCTTTTTCAGCAGGTCGAAGACTTCATTTTTGGCTTTTTCCATTACCATCTGGCTATTTGTTGTATTCATCCGGTTAAATTCTTCCTGTATCAATTGCGAGCCAATGTTGGAAGTCATAATAATAATGGTATTCTTAAAGTCGGCAGTCCGGCCTTTGTTGTCGGTAAGTCGTCCGTCGTCCAGCACCTGAAGCAGGATGTTGAACACATCGGGATGTGCTTTTTCAATTTCGTCGAGCAATACAACCGAAAATGGTTTACGACGAACTTTTTCGGTAAGTTGTCCGCCTTCTTCGTAGCCTATATATCCCGGAGGTGCACCGATAAGTCGCGACACGGTATGACGTTCCTGGTATTCCGACATATCGATTCGCACTAATGAATTTTCGTCATTAAACAGGAATTCAGCAAGTGCTTTGGCTAATTCAGTTTTTCCCACACCGGTAGTTCCCAGGAAGATAAACGAACCTATAGGACGTCGGTTATCCTGCAATCCGGCACGGCTACGGCGTATGGCGTCGGCAAGGGCTTCGATGGCTTCGTCCTGTCCTACCACACGTTTATGGAGTTCCTTTTCAAGATTCAATAGTTTTTCGCGTTCGCTCTGAAGCATACGACTCACAGGAATACCCGTCCATCGACTTACCACTTCGGCTATTTGTTCGGAACCGATTTCCTCGTTAATCAACGGAGTGTCGCCCTGAAGTGCAGTGAGCTTGGTTTTTAGTTCCACCAATTCCTTTTCGGTTTGTTTTATTTTGCCGTAGCGAAGTTCGGCAACTTTACCATAATTACCTTCGCGTTCGGCCTGATCGGCTTCAAGCTTATCGTTTTCAATATCATTTTTCTTCTGCTGGATAGCTTCCACCACTTCCTTTTCCGATTTCCATTTGGCTTTTATTGTATTACGCTGGTCGTTAAGGTTGGCAAGTTCTTCGTTGAGTCCCGAAAGTTTTTCTTTGTCGTTTTCCCGTTTGATGGCTTCGCGTTCAATTTCAAACTGACGAATTTTACGTTCGATTTCATCCAATTCCTCCGGCACCGAATCTATTTCGATACGAAGCTTCGAAGCCGCTTCATCAATCAAATCAATAGCTTTATCGGGCAAAAAACGGTCGCTGATATACCGTTGCGACAATTCCACAGCCGCAATGATGGCCTCGTCTTTAATTCTTACATGATGATAGGTTTCATAGCGTTCCTTCAGTCCACGGAGAATAGAAATGGCATCCAGCGTATCGGGTTCGTCCACCATTACAATCTGAAAACGGCGTTCGAGGGCTTTATCCTTTTCAAAATATTTTTGATATTCTTTTAATGTGGTTGCACCTATGGCACGCAACTCTCCACGGGCTAAAGCCGGTTTCAGGATATTAGCAGCATCCATAGCTCCTTCGCCACCTCCGGCACCAACAAGAGTATGAATTTCGTCAATAAAAAGTACAATTTCACCTTCCGATGAAATTACTTCTTTTATTACGCTCTTCAAACGTTCTTCAAATTCACCTTTATATTTGGCTCCGGCAATCAAGGCTCCCATATCGAGCGAAAATATCTGTTTCGATTTCAGGTTTTCGGGAACATCACCATTGATAATACGATGCGCCAATCCTTCAGCTATAGCTGTTTTCCCCACGCCGGGTTCACCGATAAGAATCGGATTGTTTTTTGTTCTTCGCGAAAGAATTTGCAAAATACGCCGGATCTCCTCATCACGACCAATAACGGGATCGAGCTTACCGGAACGAGCTAATTCGTTCAGATTACGGGCGTATTTATTCAGTGCATTATAAGTTTCTTCGGCAGTTTGGCTTTTTACCGAAGAACCTTTACGCAAATCCTTGATGGCAGCAATCATATCCTTACGGTTAATACCATAGTCCTTCATCAGATTAGCAGTTTTATCGTTACCGGCTAAAATGCCTAAAAGAATATGTTCGATAGAAACAAATTCATCGTTAAAATCCTTAAGGTATTGATTGGCTTTTTGCAAAGCCGAAGAAGCATCGGATGATAAATAAGGTTCACCTCCGATTACTTTTGGAAAAGAATCCAATATTTTATCCAATTCGCGGGTAAAAGCTGGAATGTTGACATTAAGTTTTTTAAACAGGTAAGGAGTTACATTTTCATCCACCGAAAGTATTCCTTTCAGCAAATGACTGCTCTCAATAGCCTGATGTTGGTAAGCCTGTGCAATTTCCATTGCTTTTTGCACTGCTTCCTGCGATTTGATGGTAAAATTGTTTAAATTCATAATCGTTATTCCATTTAATACGTAAAATGGATTTATCAAAAAGCAAGCCGGAAAAAAATAATGGCAAAAACTGAAAAAAAGTCATAACTATCTGAAATTTAACTGTCTTTTTGACATTAAATTATTAATCAGAATTACAAAATAAAAATTATCGGGATGGCTTAATACATTGAATTATACCATTTCAAAAGATCTAAACAAAAAAAGGCTGCCTTTAAGGCAACCTTTTTTGCAGTCAGGACGGGACTGCAACTATTGGTTTTATTTGTTTGTATGTGTGCCTACTTTTTTAAGTAAATGCTCATTTTCAAGCACCATTTTTTAAGGCCACTATAGATAACTAAAAATAGTTATCAAAAAAAACGCCCCCTATAACGACCCCTAAAAAAGAGAAGCCCACGTAAGATGTTGTTTTACATGGGCTTTCTCTTTCCTTAAGCGGTCCGGACGGGACTCGAACCCGCGACCCCGTGCGTGACAGGCACGTATTCTAACCAGCTGAACTACCGAACCAATATCTTAAATGAACTAATATTTTCCTTATTTTTTAAACTCAAAGCAATTTTTCATTTTAATGGTGCTATAAGCTTTTTAAATGAACCGTTGTTTGAGGCTGCAAAAATAGCTTTTTTTTTATTACAAGCAAATTTTTTTAATTTTTACCTAAAGAAAAATTTTTTTTAACAAAGGTAGATATTTAAATAAAAATAAGTATAAATTTACCGCCGGAAAACAAACTTATTTTTTTAACCCTAAATTTAATTATTTATGAAGAAATTTACAATTTTTTTAATTGGATTACTGTTCTTAAGTTATCCTGCATTAAAAGCTCAACAGATTGCCCGTAATAAGGTAATTGTTGAAATCGGCACTGGAACCTGGTGCCAGTATTGTCCTGGTGCCGCTCTCGGTGCTGATGATTTGGTATCCAATGGATGCGAAGTGGGCGTGATAGAATATCATAACGGAGATCCATTCGCTAACGCTGCCTCAGATGCCCGCAATACGTATTATAACTTAACCGGCTTCCCTACTGCGCATTTTGATGGCGTATTGGAAGTTGTTGGTGGTGATCACACCCAAAGCATGTATGCTTCGTATTTGCCCAAATACAACCAGCGAATCGCAGTCCCATCTTCTTTTAAAATAAACATGAGTTTTTCGCATGTAGGAAATGATTATACCGTAAATGCACAAATTATTAAATTGGCATCATATACCGGAAGTAATTTGGTTTTTCAACTTGCACTAACCGAATCCGATATCATCTATAGCTGGCAGGGACAACCAAAATTGGATTTTGTAGAACGTCTTATGGTTCCTAATCAAAATGGTACGGCTCTCGATTTTTCAGCCAACGACACCATCAACCTGACGAAAACCTTTACCATGGACGCTTCCTGGGTTCCTGAAAATTGTGAATTAGTTGCTTTCGTTCAAGCTAATTCCTCAAAAGAAATCCTTCAGGGTATTAAACAATCCATGGCTATGCCAGAATTTGATAACGATGTTGCCTTAACCAACGTTTATAATATCCCCGCTAAAACCTGTGACGGTATTGTAACTCCCGAAGTAAAAATTAAAAATAAAGGTGGTAATGCTTTAACTTCTGTAACGCTAAACTATGAAGGCAATAATGGTGCCGTAGCAACCTATAACTGGACAGGAAATCTTGCTTACCTCGAATCGACACAATTTGTACTTCCTCCAACCACATTTAATCCCGGAACCACCAATACTTTCAAGGTTTATACTACCAGCCCCAACGGTGCAGTTGACCCCTCTCCTTCTAATGATACTATTACTAAAACCATAGGTACGGCTGTTGCCTCTACCAATACCGTTATCATGCTTTTAAAACTTGATGCAAACCCATCAGAAACAAGTTACGAAGTATTAAACTCCCAAAACCAGGTAATTGACAGCCATGGACCTTTTACAGCTCCTAATGCTACCGTAAAAGATACTTTTTATGTAACCACCGGCGATTGCTATCGCTATGTTATCCATGATGCAGGTGGAAACGGGATCAGCGGCAACTTCTATACCTTACGGTGCGGTTCTACCGTTGTTTGCAGCGGTGCATTTACTGCCGGTTCGATGGAAACTGCTGAATTTGGTGTTCAACCTACCGCCGGAAATTCTATCAGCGGTACAGTTTCTTATCCAAAATCAACACCAGTTCCTTTAGGAGGATTTACTTTACAGTTAAAAGACAGCAACGGAACCGTGGTAGGTAATGCAACTACCGATGCATCAGGAAATTATACCTTCACCGGCGTTCAAAACGGGACTTATACCATTTCTACCTCCTCCACCAAAACATGGGGCGGTGTGAGTGCTTCCGACGTACTGTTGTATAAAAAACACATTGCCGGCATTTCTCTATTATCCGGTATATTCCTCAATTCGGGTGATGTTAACGGTTCGGGCAGCTTGTCGGCTTCCGACGTATTGTTAATCAAAAAACGTATTGCTTTAATTACTAATTCTTTCTCGGTAGGCGACTGGCTGGTTAGCAACGTTCCTGTTACTGTTAACGGCAGTAGCGTTACGTTAAATTTAGACGGACTCTGCTACGGCGATGCCAATGCTTCCTATACACCTGCCAAATAACTTATAATTAAATTATTTACTGATTATTCGCTTTTAAAGCAAGAAGAGTCCCCACTATTTCGGGACTCTTCTTTTTTTTACAAATTATTTATATTTGCTCACTCATCTTAAATTTTAAAAAAAATGAAAAAAATATTCCTATTTCTTGTCGGATGTATACTTTTAAGTATACAAACTTTTTCGCAATCACAACGTTTGGTTCTCGTAGAAGAATTTACCAATGCCTGCTGTGGCCCCTGTGCTTCACAAAATCCTGCTTTCGATGCATTGCTTCAGGCAAATCCAACAAAAATTACAGCCATAAAATATCATACCAACTGGCCTGGCGTAGACCCGATGAATACTCAGAATCCCGGAGATGTTCAGGAAAAAGTTACGTATTATAATGTTACGGGTGTACCTTATGCCGCTTTGGATGGCACGCCCATTGCCGGCAGCAATTACCTTGGAGCACCCTCCAACCTTACGCAACAAAAAATTGATGCCGAATATGCTATTCCTTCTCCTTTGGAAATTTCTATTAATCATCATCTTTCAGCCACCAACGACACCATTTTTGTTACCATGCTTATCAAAGCAACCCAGGCTGTCAGCGGTAATCTTGTGGCTAATCTTGCCGTCATCGAAAAACACATCCATTTTAACAGCCCTCCCGGATCCAATGGAGAAAAAGATTTTTATAATGTGATGAAAAAACTATTACCTACCAAAAGTGGTACTACCCTACCCGCTTCCATGGCTGCCGGTGATTATATCGTCATCACGACTTCCTGGAAATTAGCTAATGTTTATAATCTGGCTGAATTATCTGTTGTCGGTTTTGTTCAGAACCTTACCACTAAAAATGTGCTTCAGGCAGCTAACAGTTCAACTGAACCTTTAGCTGGTATTTATGCTAACGATGCTCAAATTACAGAAGTTAGCAATGTGCTGGATAAAACCTGCAGCGGATCGCTGAATCCTGTGGTTACCGTCCGCAACAACGGTCAGCAGCCCATTACCAACTTCCAGATTAATTATTCGGTTAATAATTCCAGTCCTCTGACCTATAGCTGGAACGGCAATCTACCCGTTTTTGGAACAACAACTATTGCATTACCTCCCATCGCATTTTCATTGCTCGATAACAATACATTAACTATTGAATGTTTATCGCCCAATGGCATCCCGGACGATTATCCGCAAAATAATACGATAACCAAATCATTCGTATCTGCACCGGTTGCTCAAAACTACGTTTCATTAATTCTCAGAACAGATAATCTTCCTCAGGAAACAACCTGGGACATAAAAAATTCATCGGGACAAGTAATGAAATCGGGAGGCCCGTACACCCAGACTAACCACGTTTATAAGGACACATTGTATTTAAGCACTCCCGATTGCTATCTGTTCACTATTTATGATGCCGGCGGAAACGGAATTTGCTGTACCAACGGACATGGTGTTTATCAACTGAAAAGCAATGACGGAACTGAAATTATCGCCGGTGGTTTATTTGCCTACCAAGAATCGGCCGAATTTTCGCACGGATCGGGTTCACTCACTTATTCGGTTAGCGGTGCGATTACCTACCCTCAATCCACGCCTTTATCCGGTGTAACCTTACAATTAAAGGACGGAAACGGAACCGTGATTGCTTCCGCTACCACCAACGCATCGGGAAATTATTCCTTTGCCGGCGTCCCCAACGGAACGTATACCATTTCGGCTACTACCGGCAAAGCCTGGGGCGGCGTCAGTGCTTCCGATGTATTATTATTTAAAAAACACATTGCAGGCATCACCTCGTTAACCGGAATATTCTTAGCTTCCGGCGACGTAAACGGCTCGGGCGGACTTTCGGCTTCCGATGTGTTACTGATCAAAAAACGTATTGCTACCATCACCAATTCCTTCTCGGTGGGCGACTGGTTGTTCAACAGCATACCCGTTACGGTAAGCAACAACAATGTAACCCTCGATTTTAACGGACTCTGCTACGGCGATGCCAACGCTTCCTACACTCCTCCGGCAAAATAACACAACCCGTCCGGTATATTTATAGCCAAAAGGTCGCTTCGTCTGTTGACAAAGCGACCTTTTGTATTGAAAAATGGCTTAATAGACAAAAATGATGTTGACAGGCCATTCAAATGGAGCAATGGTATAACTTTGGAGCATTTGAAAGCTATAAATAAAAAATTTTGTTAAACTCTTCCAGGTGCTTCGCACGCTGGAAGGTTTTTAGCTTCGCACACCGGAAGGTTTTCGTAATTCGTAATTATCAATTCACAGCCGACTTCCCTTCGAGCAGGTGGTTGATTTGTTTCAGATAGGCGTTTTCCTGTTCGAGGAAGGCGATGCGCTGTCCGAGAAGGATATTTTCTCCTTTCAGGGTGGCAACGAAGCACCTGAAAAATATTTTTCAAAGTGGTGAGTTAACAGAAAATTCAGTTAGTCCCTTTGGGGAACATACAGCCAATGATAGTAAAGTCTATAAAATAAAGTTCTATAATTTTGATGCCATTATTTCGGTTGGTTACCGGATAAACAGCACACAAGCCTCCCGCTGGTGTTGCCAAAACTATTTAACCGGACGGTTTAAACCGAATTGTTTCCTTGTATCCTGGGCTATACCGAGAAACAAACCCGGGAAGGTGCGGTGATGTTTATGAAAGATTGGGTGTTCTACCCACTTTATTACTGTCTGATAAAAATTGCCTTTTCGCGGTCGGCTTTGGCAATCTTTTTACAGAAATCAATCAGTTCGTTGTAGGTCGTTGCCGGATAACGGCCCTTGAAAATGGCGTAACTACGGATATAAACCAGTTTACCTTCCTTTAAAAAGGTACGGGCGGAGTATTCTCCGAAAACAGATTTAAGATGAACACTGTCGGGAATGTGTTCCGGCTGATAGTCGGGTGGGACAGAATACACTATGGTATCCATATTACAATCGTCGTGACGGAAAAGGATGTCGCTAGTGCGGTTTTCGAGCTTTTCGGGAATATACGTTTCCTTGTCCATCAGGTTAAGAGGAACAAACAGGCGGTTACCGCTTATGGAAGCATAACTGGGAATATGCAACGACAGTTTTTCGCCTGCCCACGGGAGTATATTTTTTTTCCTTTGATAAGCAATGTTGTAAATGTCGAAACCGGGCAAATCAATGGTTTTGGCAAGTTCCCGTTTTTGTTCTTCTACCACCATGTCAAGCAGTTTATCCACATCCTCGTATTTCAATCCAGAATAATTGGTATATACTTTAGCATCCGCCATCAATGCATTGTTAATATCTACGGTAGCCGTACGGGTAAGAAGGTTTTCTTTCATGGAGTAGACATGGGTGCGTGTCAGCTTACTATCCGCAGGATTAGCTACTAATACTTCCCTATCGTCGGTAAATGTTCCCTGAAAGCCAAAAGGGATAACCTGGTCGGTGCATTCAAGCCAGATTGTATCTTTTTGGCATGGCACACATAAAATAATATGGTTGAACCTGTCGCATGGAAAATCAGAAGGAATATTGCTTGCAAACTCACCTGCTTTAACCAGGGTGTAATACGATTCGATACCGGCTACATGAAGCAATGCCATGGTATAATTAACCAACGCTTTGCAATCGCCATAGCCATTCTTATCCACAAACTCGGCAGGAAATGGCTGCAAGCCACCTATCCCTATCTGAATACTGACATAGCGTGTTTTCGACTGCATATACTCATATACTGCTCTGATTTTGCCCCTCTCATCAGGAATATTCTGAACAAGTTCCATTATTTTTGCCCGAGTTTCAACGGGTAATTCCTGTCTGCCTTTGTTAAGGTAAAGTGTCCACTTGCCTAGATCATCCCATGACGTAAAGCTACCGTTATAATCTTTATAGGATAGCATTGCCGGGGCTGTAAACACTGCGGGGGTGAACTCATCCAAAGGTGGTGCAAAGGGTTCTTTTTCCAAGGCTTTAAGATTGGTTACTTTCCAGGAATAACATTGTTTTTTATCCTTTTGGACTATTTCAACGGGTTGTTGAAGGTTTTTCTCTTTGTAACGAAAAGTAATTCCATCATCACAAATAACCATCATACTACTTTCTTCAACAGAAATATTTTCATCCTCCAGAGGTTGCCATTGCGGGTAAAAAGGACGGTCGTTAAATTCTATCTCGTATTCATATTCCACCGTTACCGGATATTCTAATGGAGTCATAATTACCTGTTTACATCGGTCATCTTCATACAAACTATACCCAGAAACCCAGCTACGGTCGATGATATCCTTATTTTTAACCCGGTCGATTGGCATACCCAGTTTATTGTAAACAATTCCTTTAATATAATTTACCTTACGGCTATTATCGTAATTAAGAAGGAGACTAGCTTGGTTTTTTGCCTTTTCGTTGATGATGGTTATCACCCGGTGTACCTTTAAAATGGCTTTGTTTGCAGAAAGTATCTGAAATTGATTTTCATCCAACCTCACAACCACATCGGCATGAACAAGCATTTCCGGTTTAATGGTAAAAACGGGATATTTAAAATCTTCGGCTAATGCCGTCCGCACTGCTGCAAGCAGCAATAAACTGAAGATTATGTATTTTTTCATGAAGTTTGGAAATTATTAAATTATTATCAGACTTTCTTTTTCAGCACTATTTGTTCGGCATATTTGGATATCACCCGGTTGAAAAATTCCTTTAAATTGGGATAATCATCCGGAACAAACAAGAATTGATTTATTGAAAACTGACTGGTAACAATGATTTTATTTTCTTCGGAAGTTACATTAAAATTAAAGTTTGCGGCATTATCAGGCAGGGATACAAGTGCATTCTGTGGAAGCGACTCTACAACATATCCATCGGGTATCTGATAAGTAAACAAATATGTATCTTTCATCGGGCAACCAAAATCAACGGGATATTCCCGTTTTTCCAGTTTAAAGGGATTGTCTTTATCGCCCATGTTCAGTAATACATTAAAGTAAATCATGTTGGAACCTGTAGTAGCAATTTCCTGGTTACGCATCACGTATTTTTCTTTATAACTACTATTAACGCTGTCCACCGATTCGAAAGAAACTTCGTCAATTTCCCATCCTTTAAGTTTTTCCTTACGTTTTTTGGTAAATTCTTCTTTACCATCCTTTTTAAAACTGTTTTTAACATTGAGGGCAGTGTATCCGGAACCGGCATTTGTGAGATTGCAGCTAATTTCCCCGTTCCCCGACAAAGTAACCTGAGCATTTTCCATCGAAATATATCTTTCGTTTCTCAGAAGATCAACCCATTGGGGATTATTATTGATTAGCCGTCCCTGACCATTCATGCAACGGAAAGGCAACATATTAAATGGGAGCATTGGTTCTGTTGCATCCAACAGGTATTTGTTTCCATTGTAATCCACCTGACAAACCAGATAATTAAGCTTGGTTAGCGAGGGATGCGAAGGATGCAATATTCCATTATCGCGGGTGCTTAAAACAACAGGATCGGCATTAAAACCAAGTTCCTTTAGAAGCAGGGTAAGCAGGAGATTGACTTCAGCAACATTTCCTGTTTTTTCTTTCAGCACAGTACGTAGATTATTCGAGGTATAAATAGAATATTTGTTATTCCATTTAACAGCGTTTTTCACGTAATCGTAAGCCATTTTCATTTTTTCTTCCGGAACTTGAACCGTAGCATTAATAAGTTTCACCTCTTCCTTTACCAGATTACCTTTTTTCAATTGGTCGCCGAAATCGTTATCGGTCAAAAGATCTTCGGTAATTTTATCCCAAGTGGTAGTAAAGTTTCTGATGGGTTGTTGCGGAAACTCCAACGAAGCAAGCTCAAATTCAATTTTTGTAATATAATTCTCAGAAGTAGTCATGTAAGGTTCTTCAATAAAGGCAGGAACATCCTTACATGCCCAATGGGAATAGTTGTTAATGAATTTTATGTCTTCCTTGTAAAAATCCGTTTTAGTTACAGTGCCCTCCGATCTGTCTTTAAAAGTCAATGTAATAGTAGCTGGTCTATTCTTTTTTTCATTAATAAAAAAGGGGATGTATCCTTTTGCATACTGAAAAAAAGCAAAGTATTCTGGAGTGGTAGTTTCGTATTCGCTCCATATGGCTGGTATAGAGTACTGGAAGTCCCAATCCTGAAGGTTAAAAAGAAAATCAGAGGTTATTTCATATTTTACCTCAAAAACCGAACCTTCACGGATATTCGGCAAGGTAAAGGAAATGATTTTATGATTTTTATCTCGGTTTTCAGTAAATACTGCGTTATCCGAAAGTTTATCTTCATCAATTTTTCCGTCTACCAAATTATATGTTCTGCCTTTCAGTCCAGTAATCTTTTCACTGTTATCAATGGTTTGATAGAGGTTGATTTTAAAATTTGCATTATCATAACCGCTTTTTTTAAGAATTTTCACCCGGACATGACGATCAAAAATAAGCTTAAAGCCACTTTCCTGGCTATAGGAAACAGTTGTTTCCCCTTTGTCAAACAATACTACCGCAGAGGCGCTGGTGTCGGGATCATATTTAGTCATCGCAAGATCGGAAACATCCACCTTACCAAATTTCTTTACCGGCGATTGTGAAAATCCATTTAAAAAAAAACCCACTAGGCTCAAAAGTATTAAATGTTTTAAGAAGGAGTAAATATTTTTCATAAGCTGTTAATTATTTTGTTGTTACTTGATATTTTATTATTAAATAATTCGTTCATCATGGCTTTTCAATTGCATTACAATACAGATTAAGCAATTTAATGATCATCCGATGATTCTTGATTTTAATTTTTATTTGTTTGAATTTTAATAATTTAAAAATACTGGTTTCTAAAAACATAATTACAATTAATTGCTTGTAAATATAAAAATTAATTTGTAATACAATTTAATATGTGAAAAAAAATCAATAATCTCGCTTTGTTTTTGGTAAGACATTCTATGTTAAATAGATTTAAGATTTTTGTTTCAAGCCTATTAATACTTTAAAATAACAAGTTAATCAATTGATAATATAACCAGGTAATCAACCTCAAAATAACCTGCTTTAAAGGTTATAAAAATTTACATCCATTACTCTAATCCTACAAGTCAATACTTTCTGTTAATTCCCAAAATATTCTTATTTTTGCCTGATTAAAGTCAGGGTATGATTCCACTTTCGGTAGTAATTATCACGTATAACGAAGAAAAAAATATCGGACGTTGCCTTGATTCGGTAAAGGGAATAGCCGACGAGGTGGTTGTGGTGGATTCTCTTTCCACCGACCGTACCAGGGATATCTGTATGGCCGAAGGCACTCGATTTATTGAACAACCCTTTCTCGGATATACCGAACAGAAAAATTTTGCCCTTGCCCAAGCCAATTATTCCTTTGTACTATCGCTGGATGCCGATGAAGCCTTGTCGGAAGAGCTAAAACAATCCATACGGGAAGTAAAACAGCATCCGGATGCTGATGGATATACAATGAACCGCCTTACCAATTATTGTGGTCAATGGATACGGCATTGCGGCTGGTATCCCGACACCAAACTGCGTCTTTGGGACATCCGTAAGGGCCAATGGGAAGGCTTACTTATCCACGAAAAAGTAAAAATGGAAAAGGATGCAAAAACTGGTCAGCTTATGGGCGACCTGCTGCATTACTCGTATTATACCCTCGAAGAACATTATCGTCAGGCCGAAAAATTCAGTACCATAGCGGCTGGCAGAGTAAAAAAGACGAGCCGCCTTATGCTTGGTATTAAAATCATTATCAAACCGGCAGCCAAGTTTATACGTAATTATATCATAAAACAAGGATTCCGTGATGGCAAGGCAGGATTTACCATCTGCCGCATTTCAGCCTACGAAACCTATATGAAATATACCAAAGCATACCGGTTTCAGTTTTCAGGCAAGAAAAATTCGCTTTAATTTATCCTTAACCAAAGCCAGTCTTAAACCGGTAGTCATTTCCGGTTCCGTCAGAGCGCCGGTAAAAGGCATAGCTATTTTAAGGTAATACTTAAAAAAGGTAGAACTACTGATACCCCATTTCAGCAGAAATTGCTTATGTCCATTATTTTTCTTTACCCGGCTGGTCGTCCGGGAAATAAAATGATAGGCACGGCTTGCCGATACACCTTTGATATAGCGCACACCCAATTGCCATAGTTTCATCATAAAATCGGGATCGGAATACATACCCGGGCTGAATTCCACACTTAAACCGCCCATCAAATCCCAGATGTGGCGATGGATAACCATCGGATACCAATTGCATCCATACCAATCGTGAAAAGGAATCTTATCGTATTGCTCCAGTAATCCTTTTTCGTCGAACGTTGCCGGACTCTTCCCAAAATCATAGGGCGAAAGTACGCACGCATTCCGTGAAACGGTATGCTCGAACAGGGTTCCCGAAATACAGAAATATTCATCCTTTTGTTGTTGTATTTCTTCCCATAAAGGTTTGTCCCAGTTGGGGCATACATACATATCATCATCAATCAGGCAAATATAATCAGCATCGGCCAGCGAATATGGCGCATTAAAACCATAACAAACGCCTACATTTCCACTGGAATAAGTGTAGCTAACCTGATTTTCCCTTAGCCAGTCAAGGGTTCCGTCGGTTGCTTCGTTGGCATGAACGATGATTTGATGATGAAATGATGAGTTTTTCCGGATGCTTTCGATGCAAAGTTTAAGACATGCTAAATTATTCCATGAAGGTATCAGGACAGAGAAAACGGGTTTCTCTTTTTCTTCTGTTTTATGAAATTCAATCTTTTCTATTTTCATACATACCACTCCATCTTAAAAATTGTTAATAAATTTAAAAATAATACCATATCAGACATTTTAATTAAATTTGCCAAAAGCACGAAAGCAAATTGTAAAATGATTATTTACAAAGGCTTTTTTTGTCAAACAATCTTTTACAATGATAGTACAAAATTTCAAAGGCAAATAACAAATGAGAAAAGAAATCCCGATGAATGAAATGCCGCTGATGCAGGAGGGAGAAGGGATCATGTTGTTTTATCCCAACGTACCCCAAACGGCAGTAGAAGAAGTTTCTAAAGTTTTGCAATCGCGATGGATCGGACAAGGACCAAAAGTATTGCAATTTGAGAAAGAATTTCAGGAAAAATTTTTGTCAACCCATACAGCCTTAGCTGTGGGATCAGGAACGGATGCGTTACATCTGTCCTACATCCTGGCCGGAATACAAGCAGGCGACGAAGTGATTGCTCCTGTTTTTACCTGTACGGCAACGAATATTCCTTTGTTGTATCAGGGAGCCAAAATCCGTTTTGCGGACATTGAGCCCGACACACTGAATATTGACGTAAATCATGTAAAAAGGCTGGTTAACGAAAAAACCAAAGCTATTGTTTGTGTCCACTACGGAGGATTACCCTGCGATATGGACGAATTATCTGCCATAGCCCGGCAATATAATATTCCCATCATCGAAGATTCGGCTCATGCTCTGGGAGCCACCTACAAAGGGAAACATATCGGCGACATTTCCGATTTCTCCACTTTTTCGTTTCAGGCTATCAAACACATCACTACCGGCGACGGCGGGATGCTTACCCTGAAAAACAAGGATCTGGTGGAAAAAACCAAACGTATACGCTGGTTTGGCATTGACCGCTCGGCTAAACAACTGGGAAAATGGGAAAACGATATTTATGAAATAGGGTATAAATATCAGATGACCGATATTGCAGCAGCTATGGGACTTGCAGGGCTTCACGAGTTTGATGTGGCACTGTTGTTACGTAGATTTCTTTTGGAACAATACGAACAAAAATTAGCCAACATCCCCGGCATTAAGGTATTGGGAACAGGCTATACCGACAGAGTTTCCGCAGCATGGATGTGTACCGTCAAGGTAGAACACCGGATCGATTTCATGAAAAAACTCCGCAAATATAAAATAGAAACAGGTCAGGTTCATTATCGCAACGACCGCTATACTATCTTTGGCGGAAGAAGAGACGATCTTCCCAACATGGACGCCATGGAAGATTTGTACACAGTATTGCCTTTGCATACCAAAATGACAGAGGAAGATGTGGATTATATAGCTAAAGTAATCAAAAGCGGCTGGTAAAATTAGGATTGCAACAGATGCTTTATTTTACAGAGCAGAAATCTTGCTTTTAAAGAAGGAGTCAAAGGAGGCTCTGTCGTATTACCTGAGAAAGGTTCGCCCATTCTCAGGTAATATTTTGAAAAGACGGAACTGGAGATTCCCCATTTCATGAGAAATTGCTTGCGACCATTATTTTTCTTTACACGGCTTACTGATTTCGACATTAAATGATAAGCACGGCTCTTACTGACTCCTTTAAAATAACGGATTCCTGCCTGCCATAACTTCATCATAAAATCAGGATCAGAATACATGCCGGGAGAAAATTCAATACTCAACCCTCCTACCAAATTCCAAACCTTGCGATGGATAACCATAGGATACCATTTGCTTCCATTCCAGTCGTGAAAAGCGATCTTATCAAACTGTGCAAGTAACGCCTGTTCGTTAAAGGTTTCGGGGGTACTGCCAAAATCATGCGGAGCCATCGCACAGTTATTTTTGGTGCAGGTATGTTCAATCATGGTTGCCGAAAGAGCAAAATAAGGATGACCTATCTTCTCTATTTCCTGCCATAAATAATAATCCCAATCGGGGCAAAGATACATATCGTCATTCAGCAGCACCAAGTAATTGCTCTGAGCAAGCGTTGCCGGAGCATTAAAACCATAACATACGCCTGCATTCTGAGCAGACAGGGAATATGATATCTCGTTTTCCTCAGCCCATTCAATAGTTCCATCATTACCCTGATTGATGTGAAGAATAATCTGATGGGCAAAATGTGAATTTCTACGAATGCTTTCCACACAAAATTTCAGGCAGTTTAGGTTATTCCAGGTGGGGATAAGTATGGAAAAAACCGGGTTTTCGATGCTATTAAATCGCTTGTATGTAATCTTGGCAACAGGAAAATCTATCATGAAATAAAAATAAATGAAAGGCAAAAGTAAGTAAAATCTCCGGAATAATCCATTTTACGCTACCTTTGCAGCAACAGACCAATTATCATGTACCTGTTTTATACGCCCGACATTGAAGCTAACATTTATACACTCACCGAAGAAGAGTCGAAGCATTGTATACGTGTGCTGAGGTTAAAAAAAGGCGACATCATTTACCTGACCGATGGCAAGGGGAAGCTTTGTCAAACCTCTATTATAGATGACAACCCCAAACGTTGTACGGTGAATGTAGCATCGGTTCAAAATTATTATGGTAAACGCGATTATAAACTTCACCTTGCCGTAGCACCTACTAAAAACATGGTACGAATGGAATGGTTTCTCGAAAAAGCTACCGAAATAGGCATAGACGAAATAACGCCCCTGCTGTGCGAACATTCGGAACGGGCGGTTATCAAAACCGAAAGGCTCGACAAGGTGATTACCGCTGCCATGAAGCAATCGCTCAAAGCCTACCATCCGCAGTTAAACGAACCGGTTAAATTCAAGGATTTCATTACTCATGCGGTTGAAGACGAAAAATATATTGCCTGGTGCGATACCGAACCTGCCGTGCATCTGAAAAACTTTTATCATAAAGGAAAAGATGTTATCGTTTTGATAGGCCCCGAAGGCGATTTCAGTCCGGCGGAAGTGCAATTAGCCAAAGACCACGGTTTTGTTCCGGTAAGCCTTGGCAAAAGCCGTTTACGAACCGAAACAGCAGCACTGGCAGCCTGCATGACCATAAATTTAATGAATGAGCTTTGAAAAATAGGATGATGATGAAAAAGATTGTATTTATTTGCCTGCTGAGTTTACTGTCCTTTGCCGGTACTACTCCGCCTGCTTTGCAGATTGCATTGCTGAAATACAACGGCGGCGGCGATTGGTATGCCAATCCTACTTCATTGCCTAACCTGATAAAATTCTGCAACCAGAACCTGGGAACCAACATCAACCCCGACAATGCAACGGTGGATGTAGGAAGCGACGAAATTTTCAACTATCCGTTTATTCACATGACAGGGCATGGAAATGTAATGTTCAGCGATCAGGAAGTTCAAAACCTGCGTACCTATCTTATCTCGGGAGGATTTCTTCACATTGACGACAACTACGGACTTGACCCTTTTATTCGTCCACAAATGAAAAAAGTATTTCCCGAGCTTGACTTCGTGGAACTCCCCACCAATCATCCGATCTATCACCAGAAATTTGATTTTCCCAACGGGTTGCCTAAAATTCATGAACACGATGGCAAGCCGGCTCAAGGATTCGGACTGATATGGAAAGGCCGGTTAGTATGTTTTTACACCTATGAATGCGATTTGGGCGATGGTTGGGAAGATCCGGCAGTGCACCACGACAGCCAGGCAACACGACTCAAAGCCTTGCAAATGGGCGCTAACTTAATTCAGTACGTTTTTGGACAGTAGGTTAGGTTAGTTGATAGTTGTCTGTTGATAGTTGTTTGTTGATAGACATTCCCAAATCGTAATTCGCACTTCATAAACATTCCATGTTTTGGAACTACCAAATATTGCTGCTGGCTTTTGCAACGATAAAATACCTTTGATTTACTCGCTTAAACATGAAATGTCTTAAAATCGTAATTTGTACCTTGTAAACATTCCATGTTTCGAAACTACTGAATATTGTTACCGGCTTTTGCAACAATAAAACATCTCCAATTTATTCGCTTAAACATGGAATGTCGGGAGTGTAAAACGAACTGTGTCATAAAAATTTTCAGTACTTTTGTTTGTCGGGATAAACGGACACTGGCTCTGCTGAGGAGCAACCAGTGAAGGGATAAACCC
>Ga0183101_1000999_pt1 | contig 31572 bp, 27 predicted proteins | sample Biomet3_FD_127790 | JGI IMG/M metagenome (GOLD analysis project Ga0183101, IMG submission 127790) | Microbial communities from bioreactor (seeded with sewage sludge) at LBNL, California, USA - Biofuel metagenome 3 | ecosystem: Engineered > Bioreactor > Anaerobic > Unclassified ...
AGTAATATTACTACTAAAATACATTGACAACGTTTAAAGTTTTTGTTATTCTGAATATAGTAATAAAATTACTTTATTTAAAAATAAGGAGTAATAAGTTTACTTAAATCGAACTATAGCAAATAAGCATAAAAATAATTAAAGTACAAAAATATACAAAATACGCATTGACAACGTTTTAAATTTTTGCTATTCTGAATATAGTAAAAAAACTACTAAGTGTAAACGTTAATAGTAAAAAAACTACTAAAATAATAATGCGTAAATTCTTTAAAAATATTAATTATAAAAATGGAGGGTTAAATCATGAAAAAAAATATTGGTTTTATAGGCTTAGGTATAATGGGCAGACCTATGACATTAAATCTTTTAAAGGCTGGTTACAATGTGACTGTATACGATATAAATAAGGAAGCAGTAGAAAAACTAGCAACTGCTGGTGCTAAGGGTGCTGCATCACCAAAAGAAGTTGGAGAAAATAGTGACATAATTATTACAATGGTACCAAATTCTCAACATGTAAGAGAAGCAGTTTTAGGTGAGAATGGAGTTGCTAAAGGTGCAAAAGCTGGTTCAGTTGTAATCGATATGAGTTCTATTACTCCAGTTGCTTCTAAACAAATTGCAGAAGAACTTTCTAAAGAAGGTATTGAAATGTTAGATGCACCTGTAAGTGGTGGAGAGCCAGGAGCTATAGCTGGTACATTAGCTATAATGGTAGGCGGTAAGGAAGAAGTCTTCGAAAGCGTTAAAGATGTACTTTATGCTGTGGGAAAAGCTGTTATTCTAGTTGGAGGAAATGGTTGTGGTGTTACTGCAAAATTAGCAAATCAAGTTATTGTTAACTTAAATATTGCAGCAATGTCAGAAGCACTAGTACTCGCAGCAAAAGCTGGAATTGATATTAACAAGATGTACCAAGCAATTAGAGGTGGACTAGCAGGAAGTGCTGTACTTGATGCAAAAGTTCCTTTAATACTTGAAAGAAATTTTGTAGCAGGCGGAAGAATAGATATAAATCTTAAAGATATAACAAATGTTATGGAGACTGCACACGGAATAGGTGTTCCATTACCACTATGTAGTCAACTATTAGAAATAATGCACGCATTAAAAGTAGATGGAAAAGCAGGGGATGACCACGGTGGAATAGTACAGTATTATGAAAAGCTTGCAAAAGTTGAAGTTAGAAAGGAGCAATAATTATGAGTTCAAATAAAGTATTAGTTAAAGATGTTTTTGATAAAATACCAACAGTAGATGTAAAAGTTGTAGATGAATTACTTACTAAAGAATTACTTGAACTTAATAAAAAAATAATAGTGCTTGATGATGACCCTACTGGAGTACAAACTGTTCATGATATATCAGTATATACTGATTGGTCAAAAGAAAGTATTGAAAAAGGCTTCATGGAAGAAAACTCTATGTTCTTCATCCTAACAAATTCAAGAGGTTTTACTGCAGCAGAGACAGAAAAAGCACATAAAGAAATAGCTCTAAATATTACAGAAGTAGCTAAAAAGCTTAATAAAGATTTTGTAGTAATTAGTAGATCAGATTCAACTCTTAGAGGACACTATCCTCTTGAAACAAAAGTATTAAAAGATACTATAGAAGCAAATTCAGAAGTTAAATTTAATGGGGAAGTATTAATGCCATTTTTCAAAGAAGGTGGTAGATTTACAGTTGATAATGTTCACTACGTTCAATATGATGAATATTTAGTACCAGCTGGTGAAACTGAGTTTGCAAAAGATAGAACTTTTGGATATACAAAATCTAATTTAGGTGAGTATATTGAAGAAAAAACAAATGGTGAATTTAAGGCTGGTAACACTACTTATATATCACTTGAAGATATTAGAAATTTAGCAATAGACAGTATAACAGAACAATTACTTAAAGTTGATAATTTTAATAAAGTAGCAGTTAATGCTGTAGACTATGTTGATGTAAAGATAGTTACTATTGCTTTAATAAGAGCAATAAAAGCAGGTAAAAACTTTATGTATAGAAGTGCAGCTGCTCTAACTAAGGTAATTGGTGGAGTAAGTGATAAAGGTTTACTTACTAGAGATGAACTTATTAAAGAAGAAACTAACAATGGAGGATTAATAGTAGTTGGTTCTCATGTTCAAAAAACTACTGAGCAGCTAGAAGAATTAAAGAAAGTTGATTTTATTGAATTCATTGAATTTAATTGTCATCTTGTTTTAGAACCTGAAAAGTTTACAGCTGAAGTTGATAGTATTATTGAAAGATGTGAAAATCTTATAAGTTCCGGTAAAACTGTAGCTGTTTATACAAGAAGGGAAAGATTAGATCTTGGCGAAGGCAAAAAAGAAGAAGAATTAAAGCTTTCTGTTAAAATATCAGATGCAGTAACAAGTATTGTTACTAGATTAAAGGTAAGACCTAATTATGTTGTAGCTAAAGGTGGAATTACATCAAGTGATGTAGGAACAAAAGGTCTTCAAGTAAAAAGAGCAACTGTAGCTGGTCAAATTAAGCCAGGAATACCTGTTTGGAGAACAGGAGCAGAAAGTAAGTACCCAGGAGTAGCTTATGTAATATTCCCAGGAAATGTTGGAACTAAAACTACTCTAAGAGAAGCAGTTGAAGTTTTAAATAATAAATAGAATTAATGCAATTAAGCGATGATTAAAAGTGTTATAGATAAAAGGAAAGGTGAAAAAGAAATGCTAGTTAACATGAAAGAAATTCTTCATAATGCAAGCTTAGAAAAAAAAGCTGTTGGCTCATTTAATGTTTATACTTATGAAACTATAAAAGGCGTATTAGAATCTGCCAAGCAGCAAAACTTTCCTGCAATAATTGCATTTGGTGAAAAATATCTTAAAAATATGGACTTTGAGTCAGTATATAGTGTAGTAAAGGCTGTGTCAAAGAATATTGAAGTTCCTTTTGTTTTGCACTTAGACCATTGCAGTAACTTGGAAAATGTGTACAAGGCTATAAAGGCAGGATTTACTTCCGTAATGTATGATGGTTCTGCATTGCCCTACGAAGAAAATGTTGCAAATACTTCAAAGGTAGTTGAAATTGCAAAGGCATGTAATGTATCTGTTGAGGCTGAATTAGGTTCTTTAGCAGCAGGATTAGATTCTCATGAAGGAAAATCAGATGATAAAGAAATCTACACAAGTCCCCTATTGGCACAGGACTTTGTACAAAAAACTGGCATAGATGCTTTAGCTGTATCTATAGGTACAGTACATGGAATGTACAAAGGAATTCCAAACGTAAGAGTAGATATTTTAAAGGAAATTAAAGAAAAGGTGGATATTCCCTTTGTGTTGCATGGTGGTTCCGGTACTCCTGAAGATGTATTAGTAAATTGTATTGAAAATGGAATTTGCAAAATAAATGTTAACACAGAAATATCAGTCTATACTATAGAAAAAATGAAAGAATTACTAAGTAATGGACAAAAATATCATTTATCAGAGATATCTTTAATGCAAGTAGAGTTTATTAAAGAAGTAGTTAATAAATATATGAAGCTTTTTAATAGAACAGCTTAAGTATTAAAGAGTTACGAAAAAATTGAGTTATATTGTAATTTGAGTAAAACTAGGTAAAAGTATGGAATGACAAGTTTATATTGAATTAAAGTACAGAGCTTGTCATTTCATATTTTATAGGTATCATATTTTTAATTTACAATTATTGAAAACGATAACGAAATAACAAACTTTATAAATTATAAAATAAAAAAGTAACAAATGGAGGTTTTATTTATGAGTAACGTATCATACTTACTTCTTATTCTATTTGCTTCTATTGCTTTGATCGTCTTTCTTATTATGAAAACAAAGCTTAGTGCATTTTTGGCGTTGACTGTTTCTGGATTGTTTCTTGGTATTGCAGCAGGTATGCCCCTTGACAAAGTTGCTGTTTCCTTTCAGAACGGTATGGGAAGTACACTAGGATTTTTAGCAACTGTTCTAGGTCTTGGAACAATACTTGGAAAGATGCTTGAGATTTCTGGTGGAGCACAGCGTCTTGCAAGAACATTAATTGATACCTTTGGTGAAAAGAAATCCCATTGGGCAATGATGCTTGTAGCTTTTATATGTGGTATACCTGTATTCTTCCAAGTTGGTTTTGTTTTATTACTTCCAGTAATATTCAGTGTTGCCCATCAAACAAAGATGTCACTAGTTAAAATAGGACTTCCTGTTGTAGCTGGATTAATAACAGTACATGCAATGGTACCACCACATCCTGCTGCTTTAGCAATTGTTGGTACACTTAAGGCTGATGTTGGAACTGCTATTTTATTAAGTTTAATTATAGGATTGCCTTCTGCAATTTGTGCAGGTCCAATTTTTGGTAATTTAATTGCTAAACATATTAAGGTTAATCCTCCGGAAAATCTTTTCAGCAATGAACTTATACCAGAAGAAAAGCTTCCTGGATTTGCAACAACACTATTAACAATACTTTTACCAATGATAATCATGGTAGCAAAAACTATTGTTGAGCTAGTAGCACCTAAAGGAGCTTCATACATTCACTTTATAGCATTTATTGGTAACCCAATTACAGCACTTTTAATTTCTGTATTTGTTTCATACTTCACTCTTGGCTTTTCAAGAGGCATGAAAAAAGAAGAGATATTAAAAATTACAGATGGTTGCTTTGGACCGGTAGCAGGCATATTGCTAGTTATAGGTGCAGGTGGAGCATTTAATCAAGTGCTTCAGGACAGTGGAATAGGAAAGGTATTAGGAGCTGTTCTTACAAACCTTCATATGAATCCAATACTTTTAGCATGGATAGTTGCCTTAATAATGAGATTTGCAGTTGGTTCCACTACAGTTGCAATGATGACTTCAGCTGGCATAATCCTACCGCTTTTATCTAATTATCCTAATCTTAATCCTGCGTTACTATGTGCAGCTATAGGTGCAGGCGGAATTGGTCTATCACATGTAAATGACTCAGGATTCTGGATAGTTAAAGAATACTTCGGAATGTCAGTAGGGGATACCTTTAAATCCTGGACAGCGGCTACCACTATTTCCTCTATTGTTGCCATTGTGATTACATTGATTGTTTCAATGTTTTTCTAGATAAGTAGATTGTATAATTAGTATTGAATGGGGCCATTGATATTTTTTACAATGGCCTCTTTATAATATGATAGGAGGGTTCCATGTGAGTGATTTAATAAGAGTATCCAGTGAAAATGAACTATTTTTAAAATATAAGAATACTCCAATAGAACAGCTATTCAAATATCACAATTTTGGACATACCTTTGAAAAACCTTCTAAAGCTGAATTATTGGTGGGCATGTGTATGGATAATAGAAATCAGCTTAGAATTCCAAATAATTTTGCATATACCTTACGTACAGGCGGAGGAAATTTGCGTTCTATTGAATTTAAAATATCCTATGCAATCGCCATTGGTGGAGTAAAATGCATTGCTTTAATAGGTCATGACTACTGTGGAATGGTTAATTTAATCTCAAAAAAGCAGCGCTTTATAGAAGGAATGGTTAAAAATGCAGGGTGGACGGAAAAACAGGCAGGAGAGCATTTTATGACTTTTGCTCCAATATTTGAAATTGAGAATGAAATAGACTTCCTGATATATGAAACTAAAAGGTTAAGAGAAAAATATCCTAAAGTTCTTATTGTTCCTCTATTTTATAAGATAGAAGATAATCTTCTTTACTTGTTAGAAGCAGACAGGAGTACAATATAAATATATTCTTATAAAGTGAAAGTTGAATCAGATGGGAATACTAGAGCGGGTAGGCATAGGATAAAATAATGTAGTGTTGTTATATGTAATTTTAAAATATTATATATATCAACACTTTTTTAAAATAAAAAAGGTTAGGGTGAGCAACTGAGATGGATATAGGAATAAATGTGAAAGCATTTCATTAAAAAGGTTTTGTTGGGAGGAAGAGACTTATGAATATTAGAAAGAAGTTAACATTAGTACTATTATTAGCTAGTTCATTGCCACTTATAATTTTAATAGCTATTAGTTTAAATAATTCCCTAAAAACTGCAAAAGAAAATGCTATGGTAGAAAATCTAAAGAGAACAGAGGTTGTTCAAGAAAAAATAAATAATTTCATTGATAAGAATTTATATGGTATAAAAGTTATAGCAAGAAACCCAATTATTCGTGCATATGATGTTGAAAAAATTAAACCAGTTCTTGTTGAAGCTACAAAGGTATATAAAGATCTTTCTCCTATGGTAGTTACTAATTCAAATGCAATGCAACTTGTAAAAAGTGATAGTGCAAAAATGTCCAATGTAGCAGATCGTAATTTTTATCAATTAGCAATCAAAGGACAGGAAGAAGTTATATCTGAAGTTCTTGTAAGTAAAGATAATGGACATCTTATATCTGTACTTGCTACACCAGTAAGAGATAGTGACGGAGGTAATATAACAGGAGTTATGCAAGGAAGTATAGAACTTTCTGTATTAAAGGATTTTGCAAAGAGCGTCTCAAAAGATAATGTTAATGTTTATGTTATAGATAGGGATGGTAAACTACTAGCTGACTCAACTAAGAATGTTGAAAAATCGGATAAACGTACTGATTTGAAAAGTTTTCAATTTGTAAAAAATGGATTATCAGGGAATAGTGGCTCAGAAGAAGTCATTAAAGACGGAAAAAGGATGCTTGTAAGTTATATTAGAAATGAAAAATCTGGTTGGCTAATCTGTTCAGAAATTCCCTATAGTATTGCTATGGAAAAAAGCGTAAAAGATATTATAAATATTTCTCTTATAGCTTTAGTTTTATTAGCAATAACTGGTGTAACAGCTTTTATACTTTCCAATTTAACAACTAAACCAATTCGAAAGCTTCTAGCGGCTGCTAATAGTATTGCTGAAGGAAATTTAAGTGCTATAAATATAGACATAAAATCAAAGGATGAATTAGGTGATTTAAGCAAAGCATTTAAAAAAATGGCATTGAATTTGGAGGAAATGATTAATAAGATTCAAAACTATTCTTTAAAAGTAACTCAGTCTTCTAAGGAAATGTCTACTGTTTGTGAGCAACAGGCGAATGCTTCAACAAATACTTCTGTAAATGTTAGTAATATTGCAGAGCAAACCACTTTAGTAAGTTCTAGTATTAATAAAATTAACATCAATATGAATAACTTAGATAAAGATATGATTGAAATAGGTGATAAATCTGTTGTTGCTATGGGAATGGTGGATGCTGCATCGAACTACTCTGAAAAAGGAAGTGAGGCATTACATAAAGTAAATTTAAGTATAAGTAATATACAGCAATCAGTTACTGATACTGCTATAGTAATAAATAAGTTGTGTGAACATTCAAAATCAATAGGACATATTACAGAGGTTATAAAAGATATATCCGAACAAACAAATTTATTAGCACTAAATGCTGCAATAGAAGCTGCACGTGCCGGCGAGCAAGGAAAAGGTTTTTCAGTTGTAGCGGAAGAAGTTCGTAAGTTAGCTGAACAATCAGGTAAAGCTGTTAGAGAAGTGCAAAGCATTATAAACGGAATTCAAAAAGAAACAGAGAATGTTTCTATGGTGATTAGTAAAGGGATTAATGAAGTACAAGAAGGATCAGAAGTGGTAATTGAAGCTAATAGCTATTTTGAATTAATATCAAAAGCTATTCAAGAGAGCTTAGTAAATATGAAAGAAGTTAGTTCTTCTATAAAAAATATGATCGACAATAGTGGTGAAATATTTAATAATTTAAATATTATACATGAACTTTCAGCGAAAGTATCTGATGATACGCAAAATATATCTGCTGCTACAGAACAGCAGGTAGCATCAATCGAAGAAATAACAGCTTCAGTATATGACCTAAGCGAAATGGCGGAAAATCTTGAGGAGCTAACCAGACGATTTAAAACTAACGCTATGATACCAAGTTAAAAGAAATCCAAGAAATTTTGATAAAGTTTGGTAAGTGATTTAGAATGATAATATATTTAGATTTGCATAATTGCGGATTAAAAGTATAGTGAAAATGGAAAAAAGAAAGGGGAAGGTACTAGTGATTGATTATAAATGGTGTGTATGTGATATGGATGGAACACTATTAAATTCAAAAGATATTATATCAGAGGAAAATGAGGCAGCATTAAAAAAGCTCCAAAAAATTGGATTAGAAGTAATTATTGCTTCAGGAAGAGTTGATCTTCTAATGAAGTCTTTTATAAAGCAGTTGGATTTAAAGGGACATATTATATGCTGTAATGGTGGCTTAATTAAAAATATAGAAACGGGAGAAATACTTTATTCAAAGGTAATGGACAAGGGTGCAGTAAGGGAAATCATAGCTTATTCTTTGGAAAACAATATAAATTTTCTTATGTATACTACTGATACAGTATATTCCAATAAAAACAATCCAAAGGCTGAAAAATATGAAAATCTTAATAAGTCTCTTACAAAGGATTTACAAATACCGATAAAGTATATAGATAATATAATAATTGAAAATATAGATACTATAGATATCTTTAAAATTTTATTAGTTTGTGATAATCATGAAATAGTTAAAGTATCAGAAAAGTATTTTTCAAAATTTGATAACCTTACATCAGTGAGTTCAGTAAGCGGGCTTTTGGATATCATGGCATCAAATACTTGTAAAGGTAATGGTTTAAAAATTTTATCTGAGAAGTTAGACGTAGATTTAAGTAAAGTTATTGCTTTTGGAGATAACTATAATGATATGGAGATGTTTCAATGTGTAGGAATGCCTATAGCTATGGAAAATGCTGTAGAGGATATTAAATTACAGGCAAAGTATGTAACAAAGGCCAATGATGAATCCGGTATAGCCTATGCAATTAATAACTATATACTTCAGGACTAAACTGAATCACATATTAAAATAAGTGATGTTAGTCCAATTAATATGTAATCATGATTTTGATTATAGGTGATTATTTAAAAATAAAGTATTCCTCGTAAAAGGCTTATAATTATATGATAGAATATATATCATATAATTATAAGCCTTAATATATATAGAAAAATTAAAAGTAATATACGAATATGGAGAAGATTAAATGAAGAATGAAAAAATATTTACAGTGAATGAGTTTTCAATGGAAATTAGCAGTTTTGCAATACAAGCTATGCTTTACGAGGTTGCCTGCTACCCATCTCCAGGATTAGTATCACCAATATCTAAAGGAGCACATAAAGACATGAACTATTTTACCTTTATTGATAGCACCTCAGTATTAAGTAAGTATTTGGCTTTGTTTGTGCAAGATGGATATTCAGATAAATCTTATAAAGATATTTTTAATAATATAAGAGCTATAGGAGTGGAAGCTGAAAAAGACATGTTTATAAGAACAAAAGGAATAAATACTCATAAAGGTATGTTATTCTTGATAGGTGTAGCTTGTGCGGCAGTAGGTAAAGTTGTTTATGAAAAGAAAAGTTTTACACAAGTAAAAGATATTATAAAAGAAATGACGGCTGGTATAGTGGAAAAAGAACTTTCAGCTTTAAAAAATAAAAGTAGTGATTTATCGCATGGAGAAAAGCTATACTTAAAATATAAAAATGAAGGTGTACGAGGCGAAATTCAGAGGGGCATTCCAACGGTTTTTGATTTTTCTCTGAATTTTTATAAAGAAAGTGCAGATTTAGGTCTTAATGATAGATTAGTTCATACGCTAATCGGAATAATGCAGATATGTGATGATTCTACTATAATTCATAGACATAATCCACAGGTTCTAGAGGAAGTTAAAGAAAAAGCTAAAGAAATAACTAAACTTGGAGGAATGAAAACTGCCTATGGTAGGGAAAAAATAAATAACTTATGTGAAGAGTTTATAAGAAGAAACATAAGTCCAGGTGGCAGCGCAGATTTACTGGGAGTAACAGTATTTTTGTATTTAGTAGAACAATACATGGCTGAAATCTAGGTGAAAGTGGTCCTCCTAAATGTTAATTAGGAGGACCACTTTTTAAACTTATGTATAGCAATAGATTCAAAGCAGGTATTCTATATTATTTTTTGATAGCCGCTTTAAATTTCATAAATTATTTTGAAGGTTAGTAAAATAATCTATGATAAATTGACGAAATAATCGATTAGAGAATTGTAAATCAACAACTAATTACAGTCGATGGATATAGGATATGGCTTAGGCGGAGCGGTCTGGGGAATCGTTATTGACCTATTCAATTTTCAAATAACTTATTGGGGAGTCTCAGCTGTCATGCTGATTGGTATGGCCTTTAATCTCGCCTTCTTTACCAAGAAGAAGCAAAACATTTAGTTAATACATACTCATTTGAGATACTACGCTCTTGTGTATCCCTTCATGATTAATCTTTATTATTAATGACACGCTGAAAAATTAAGGTTTTGAGTAAACCAACATTCACAAATTGCGAAAATGTCGTAAAAATCGTATAAAAGAGCCTGTAGCATTGATGTTTTATGGGAATCTAGGCAACAATTTTGGATACTTTGAGTCCAAAAAGAAAAATCCGAAAATAAAAGCAAGCAAAAATGTTATAGGCCCTAAATCAATCAGTAAGCTATCTCAAAATAGAACTTTACTTTGTATTTTGAGATAGTCACTTTATGTGTATCAGCTAAGAACTGCTCATTATTTTTTACTCAGTTTTTCAATATTTGCAGTAACATTTGTTTTCATCTTGTTCATGTAAGCTTTATAGGCTTCCTGACCAATAACAAAAGGATTAGGGTCGCCAGCCTTACGTTTACGAAGCGTTTCCATTCTTTCAGCACTGTTGTCCACGGCTGAATGAGCAGTAATTTGAGCATCTACTTGCGCTGCATCAGTAAATTTAGCAAAGTAATAAAGGGAATTTAGGTATGCTTTGTTATCTTCCAGTGACTTTGGAAGCCCAGTGCCTCCCCACAGACTTACCATATGTTTTGTACCATTGTCAGTTACAGGAATAATCAAAGATACACCTCCAGGAGTATGACCAGGAGTAGAAACAATTGTAATAGTTGTATCTCCTAATGTGAATTTCTGACCATCAGTGATCTCTGTGTGGCTTGTTGGAATAGGTGGAGTAGGCATAAATTTAGAAGTATCTTTTCCAGCAGCTTCAGCTTCCTGTCTATCTTTTAAATTTTTCTCCATAAGGTTCTAATCCACTGAAGTCAGAAGTACTTTGGAACTAAAATTATCTTGTATATATTTAGCTCCACCATAGTGATCGCAATGTCCATGGGTTACTAATACATACTTAATATTAGCTGGATCAAAACCTAATTTTTTAATACCAGGTACGATAGTATTTTTAGCATCTTCACTATCATTCATTGAGTCAATTAGAATTAGTCCATTGGAAGTATTTACAACCCATGCACCTACCCCTTTAGTTCATACAAAATATAAATTGTCAAAAACTTTAATTGGCTCTATTGGGGTTTTATCCATAATAATAGCGGGTGCTGTAGCAGATTTTTGATCACTTTTATCAGCGGCAGATGTAGCTGCAGGTTTGCTTGCTGTATCATTACCTTTAGAAGGTTGTGAAGCAGCACATCCCGCCATAGCAAAAATAGAAACACTTATTAAAGAATAAAGGGAAAGTGTGAGAAAAGTTTGAGGATTTTATGAAATTAATATTAAATCAATGTTTTTATAAATTCTCTATATAAGCAAGTAACTTCATTTATTACAGCTGACTGCACTATTGGACCTGCATCTACAGCTTTTTATGAATTAAGAGGCTTAAATCAATACAGATATAACCACTATTTCTAGTATATTAGTTATCCATAGTTACATATTCTATTAAATTAGTAATAAATTTTTGCAAAATAATTATCTTTACTATAATATACTCATAAGGAAAAATAAAGGTATATTGTCATTAAATACACTTTCATGTTGAATTTTAGAAAAATAACAATTATACTATAACTGTAAAATTATTAAAGTGTCAGAAAATTAATTAAAGATTTTTTCAAAAAGTCTTGGCAGAGCACACAGGAAGGAGTGGTAGTTATTATGAGATGGTTTAACAATTTAAAAATATCTAGAAAACTAATACCAGCCTTTGCAAGTATAGCATTACTTATAGCTATAGTAGGGGTTATGGGTATAAGTAATATGCAAACTTTACAGAAAAATGCTAAAAACATGTATGGACAAAATCTTAAGTCTATAGTCCAGATGAATAAAATTAAGCAGGATATCTTAGACATAAGATATGACTTGTTAAAAATTTCAAATCAAGAAAACAAGGAAAACCAAAATCCTGAACTGGAGAAAGAAATTGAAGATCTGGCTACTGAAACAGATAAAATACTTAGTGATTATGAGAAGACTTTATTAACTGAAGAGCGAAAATCTAATTTTCAAAAACTAAAAAAAGATCTCCAAGAATTTAGAAATGTTTATGCTGATGTAATAAAATTAGCAGACGAAAAGCAATTTAACAAATCTAAACTTAGATTTATGGAGATTGCTCCATCTAGAGCAAATTTATTTAAGGATTTGGAAAAGGAAATTCAAATAAATCAAAAACAAGCAAATGATTCAGATATACAAAATACAGATACATATAAGAGTTCTTTATACTTTATAACAGCTGTAATAATTGTTGGACTAGCTTTTGCTATTATTATTGGACTATTTATATCAATTACCATAGACAAGAGGTTGAAGCAGGTTTTAAACTTTGCGGAAGCTATTGGTGAGGGCGATTTAACTAAAAAAATAGAAATAGACAGTAAGGATGAAATAGGAAGACTTTCTAAGGCTTTAAACAAGGCGGGGGAAAATATAAAACAGCTCGTAGCTGAGATAGTAGGCAGTGCAGAAAAGATAAATTCAGCTAGTGGAGAACTGTCGGCTACTACTGAAGAGATATCCTCAATGATACAATCTTCTAGTGAATCTACTAATCAAATTGCTGAAGAAGCTCAGAACTTAAGTGGCACCACGGAAGAAGTGAACGCTTTGATGAGGGAAATAGCAAATAGTACCACTAATTTAGTTAATAAGGCTGAGGAATCCACAACCTCCGCAAGTGCAATAAATAAAAGAGCTATTGAAATAAAGGAAAAAGCTACAGAGAATATCAAACAAAACAATATAATATATGAAGAAAAGAGAAATAATATTATAAAGGCAATTGAAGATGGCAAGGTGGTAGAAGATGTTAAGATAATGGCAGATTCTATTGGAAGTATAGCCGAGCAAACCAATCTTCTTGCACTAAATGCAGCCATAGAAGCAGCAAGAGCTGGAGAACAGGGAAAAGGCTTTGCAGTAGTGGCTGAAGAAGTGAAAAAATTAGCTGAACAGTCAGCTGAAGCTGTAACAAAAATTCAAAGTATGGTTATTCAAGTGAAGAATGCCTTTGATGAACTATCTTCAAGTGGAGAAGATATGTTAGATTATATGGTAAACAACATAAACCCAAGTTACAATTTACTTTTAGATACAGGTATACAATATGAAAAGGATGCTAAATTTATAAACAATATGGCTACAGACATATCTAATTCTACTAAGCAGATGAATGAAGCAGTTGGGCAAGTAAATCTAGCAATTGAAGGGGTTTCTGCTACAGCAGAAGAATCAGCTGCTGGTTCAGAGGAAGTACTTGCTAGCATAAGCGAGATTACAAAGGTAGTGCAGCAAGTGGCAAAATCTGCTCAGAATCAAGCTGATCTAGCACAAGATCTTAATGAATGGGTACAAAAATTTAAAATCTAATGTAGTTTTACAATGATTCTCTGCAAACATATGGAGACGGTAATGCTGTTATATAAGAAATAAGAAAATCTCTGCATTTCTGCAGAGATTTTTTTTACGATTAAGTTAATTTATTAAAACTTAATATCTTCAACCTTTGAGAAAATAGCTTTTGTATTAGCAATAAATTCTTTAGCAGCTACCGAAAGATATCTACCTTTCCTGTAAGCAATTACTAGATTTCTAATAGGTCTTGATCCATCCACTGAGCAATAAAGTGGATAAGGTGGTGTTTGGTGGAATAATGTTAATGTATCAGGAACAAAGGTTATACCCATACCTGCCGTTACCAAGGCATGAGCAGCCTCGATACTTTCACTCTCAAGTATAATTCTTGGAGAAAAGCCAGCTTGTTCACAAAGTGAAATGGCAATTTTACGTAATTTTTGATCTTTTTTTAATAAAATAAAGGGTTCATCACGAAGCTCTTTAAGTTGAATTACAGGCTGGGTAGATTTATTAATAGTTTTGTGGTTAACTTTTTTTTGTACAGGATGGTTTGGAGGGATTACAACCAATATTTCTTCTGATATTATAGGTTCAAAGTCAAATGTATCCTGCTGTATTGGTGATGTCATTAAGGTGAGATCAGTTATACCTTTCATTGCTAAATCCTCTAATTCACTAGAGGTACCTTCAATAAGAATCACTTCAATACCAGGAAATTTATCATGAAAAAAAGGAAGAACCTTTGGCATAATATAAGTACTTCTAAATGGAGAAAGTCCTATAGTAACACGACCTTTTTTCAAATTGGCAATATCGTCAATTTGCTGGTATAGCTGATCTTTCAAATCTAAGATACGCTTAGCTGTTTCAATGTATAGCTCCCCTGCAAAGGTAGCTTTTAATGGAGTAGAGGATCGATCAAAAAGTTGTACTCCTAATTCAAGTTCTATTTTTTGAACATATTGACTTAAGGAAGGTTGAGCGATAAATAATTTTTGTGCAGCCTTAGAAAAACTTCTCTCTTCTGCGACCTTTAATATATATTGCAGTTGTCTGAAGTCCATTAAAATATCCTCCTATTATAACTATTATAGGTTAATAACTATAATGTTTATACTAATTATAGTATTAGATATATTATATATTACATGATAAGATGTCACTAGATAAATATTTGTTTGGAGTTCAATATGGCTTAAATAATTATCAGAAAGGTTGTTAATATGATTGAATTGATTATAACTTTAATCATTGGAATTCTTGGGGGGATTATTGCATTACGTCTTAAGGTGCCAGCAGGTGCTATGGTGGGATCTATGCTGGCTGTAACGGTCTTTAGTGTTATAACAGGACATGCATTTATTCCACAGAATATAAAAATTCTTACTCAAATATCTGCTGGAGCATTTATTGGAGCAGGAATAAAACGTAGAGATGTACTGGATATAAAATTAATAATAAAGCCTGCTATTCTAATGGTAACAAGCATGATAATTTTAGATCTTTTTATGGGATATATAATGTTTAAAACTACAGGTATTGATTTGATAACGTCACTATTTGCAACGGCGCCTGCAGGTATTGTAGATATGTCGCTCATAAGTGATGATTTCGGAGCAGATACTTCAAAAGTAGTAGTTTTGCATCTTATTAGGCTTGTCAGTGTATTAATCATATTTCCTCCAATGATGAATTTTATAGCGAACGGATTTAAAAATAAAAATGTTTTGGATGAAATAGCCAGTGGTGTTAACGAAACAAATTCAGATAGGAAATTAGATAAGGCATTAAAAAGTAAAATTACATTAAAAGAAAAATCAATAAATTTACTAAGTACAACAGTTATAGCTTTAGTTGCTGGCTTAATTGGGTACGCAATTAAGGTTCCTGCTGGTACAATGACGTTTTCAATGGCAGCAGTAGGTGCTTTCAATGTAATTTCTCATAAAGGGTTTATGCCTTTAAATCTTAGAAGATTAACCCAAATGTTTGCAGGTGCTCTCATTGGATCGAGAGTTACATATGCAAACATCATAGAACTAAAAGGTATCTTAGTTCCTGCTTTTATTCTTTTGGTAGGTATTATTGCTATTAACCTGTTTATTGGATTTTTAATAAATAAAACTAGCAGCCTTGAGCTTATAACTTCTCTTTTAGCTAGTGCTCCTGGTGGATTATCGGATATGGCTCTCATAGCAAAGGAGCTAGGAGGGGATGCTCCTAAAATTGCCATACTGCATACAGTAAGAGTTATAACTGTAATTGGTATTTTTCCAGTATTAATTAAAATTGTTACCTCGTGAAAAGAAAGTATAAGTTACATATTCATAAACAACCTTATAGTCTCTGTGCTTTAAAGTTGTTTATGAATATGGTATTGAATACAAAACGTTATCTATATAGAGAGCTCATAGCCTATTCCCCATACAGTTTTTATGTATTTTGGTTTGTTTGGTATATCTTCAATTTTGTTTCTAAGATATTTTACATAGACCATGATACTATTATCATCGGAGTCGTTTTCATGCCAAACGCTTTGATAAAGTTGTTCTTTAGAAAAGACTTGGTTTGGGTGCTCCATAAAGAATTTCATTAATTTTATTTCTTTTGAAGACAGTTTAAGTTCTATATCATTTTTATAGAATTTATACGTATTCAGGTCAAGTTTAAAAGGAGAACGAATTATTATGTTTGCAGGAGTATCTTCGTGTAATATTTCATTACGTCTTTTTATCTTTGATTTTACTTGCGCGCAAAGAACTGAAGGACTAAAAGGTTTTGTAATATAACTATCTGCACCTATATCTAGACCTTTTACAATATCTTCATCTTCTTTTTTACCACTAAGAAAGATAATTGGGAGTTGCAAGTTATGTTTTCTAATTTCTTTAGCTACGTCATAACCAGAAATATCATCCATTATTATATCTAATAGTACTAGGTCAAAGCTATATTTATTTATCATTTCAAGACCTTGTCGTCCATTTTCGGCTTGGTAAACTAACATATCTTTAGTTGAAAGTATTTTATAAATTAATTTTCTTATAGGTTCTTCATCTTCAACAATAAGTATTTTAATTTGATCCATATTTACCTCACAATATAAAAATTTAATTAAACTTGGTAATATAAAAATGAAAAAATAGAACAGTCTAAAATGCAACAATATTTTTAAATATTAGGGGATAATGTACCAAAGACTGAAGCATTATATCTATATTATAATAAAAATGTAAATAAAAATAGCTTAGAGTTTAGTTATTTTTATAATAATTGTAATACAATAATAATTGTAATACAATTATTATTGTATTACAAGGTGGAGTTAGACACATAGAATGGAGGCAATAATGTGATTAACACATTATTTAATAGAATAAGAAGAAGATTAACAATAAGTAATGAAATTAGAAGAACAATTGTATATGTTTCATTAGTTGTAATCCTTAGTGGATTTATTTATCTCGCCTACGATGAGTATAAAAAGGCAATTGTAGTTCAACAACAACAGCAAATGCTTGGAATTTCGAAGTCCATATCTCGAAGTATATGGCTGTTCAATGATGATATTGTGGATAGTATAAAGGCTGTTACCTTAGATAAGGATTTTATTAAAAGTACCTCTTATATTGAAGATGGAAAAATGCTTGATGTTTATGATAAAAAAATAGAGGCCTACTATGAGGCAAAGGTGGGAGAGGTAAGTTCAATCTGTTTTTATAATAAGAATGGAAAGCTTGTAACACAGTATCCAAAAGGCTTACAAAATACTGATAGTGTTCTTCAAACAGATGTCGATATTGCTATATATAAGAAGAAAACTCATATTGGAAAGGTGCATTTTGATAAAACTAAAAATATTTTTATCTACAATGTATACCAACCTGTTTTTGACAAAGATAACTTTAAAGGTATAATTTCAGCAGGAATAAGAATTGACGCTATTTATGACAAGCTAATTGGGCCTGTAAAGGTAGGGGAGAAAGGATATGCGCTTGTTAAAGATCAGAACGGGATTATAATTATGCATCAATTGAAAGAGCAGATTGGTATTGATGTTATTGAAACAAGAAAACAAATGTATCCTGAGTTGGATTTTCGTGAACTTGAAACCTTAATAGATAGTCAACTTAAAGGAGAAGAAGGTGTCGCAATTTATCATTCTTACTGGTGGGCGGAGGAATCTTTAAAGAAGGTTAAAAAACTTAATGCCTATGCACCTGTTAAACTTGGTGATTACTTCTGGGTTGTTGCAGTAACAATGGACTATGACGAGGTGCAGAAGCCAATTAATAGGTTCTTAGACATCATTATCGGAATAGTTATCATAATTATCATAATTATATACTTTTTTATTTCCAAATTATTCGAGATGAAAAAGAATAAAGAGGAACTTGAAAAAGAAACAGAATATCTAAAGGTTTTGAACGAATCTTCAGAGCAGCTTAGAAAAAAAGAAGCGGAGCTTTATCATTCCCACAAATTAAAAATGATTGGTACACTTGCAGGTGGAATAGCTCATGATATTAATAATTTGCTTACACCTATACTTGGTTACTCGGAATTATTGCTTATGAGAACAGAAGAAGATAAAGAATATTATGAAGATGTTGAAGAAATACTTAAGGCTTCAAAAAAAGGAAAAGATTTGATTGAACAGATATTGAGCTTTAGCAGAAACGATAATGAAGCTATTAAAATGGAATGGGTTAATATTAATGAGGTTACTAGAGAAACTATAAAGCTTCTAAAAGCAGTTATTCCAAAGGATGTAGTTTTTAGAGAAACTATAGAGGAAGACTGTGGATATATAAAAGCTAACTCCACGCAAATTCATCAGGCTATATTTAATTTATGTACCAATGCCTATCAATCTATAAAGAATAACCGAGGTACAATTGAAATATCCTTAAGCACTATTGGTGGAGTAGAGGCTGACAAGATTAATGATACACTTTCAAAAAAACGGAATTATGTTGAATTGATGATTAAAGATACTGGCTGTGGAATGGACGAAGAAACTAAAAAAAGGATTTTTGATCCTTTCTTTACTACAAAAGAAATTGGAAAGGGAACCGGGTTAGGCCTATTTGTAGTTCAAAATATAATAGATAAGTACGGTGGGGTAATAACCGTGGATAGTAAAGTAGATATAGGAAGCTGCTTTAAAGTGTACTTTCCTTTAGTTGATAAAGAAGTAAATGCAGAGAAAGATAAAAATCTTAAGGATACTTTAAGCCAGAGAAAAAGAATATTAGTGGTAGATGATAGTGAGGAAAATCTCAAGGTAATAAAAAAATCCTTAGAATATATTGGCTTTGACGTAGTAGTAGAAACAGATGGTATAAAAGCAATTAGGTTATTTAAGAAGAATCATAAAAGATTTGATATTGTTATTACTGACTACATGATGCCAAACATTAAAGGAATTGATCTGGCTTCACAAATTAAAAAAATAAGAAATGATATACCGATTATAATGATATCTGGATATGTGGAGGAAAGTGATATAAGTTATAAGTCTATTATAGATGTCTTTGTTGCAAAACCTGTAGAACTATCTAAACTTTTAGAAGTAGTTAGTAAAGTTTTATAACTTTTATTGAGGTTTTTAATCATGAACGTTAAACTAGGACATGAGATTTATTAAATTTTGAAGAAAAGAGATAAAATATCTGCTTTACCAAAAAGGTTGTCTAAATTTAGGCAGCCTCCATTTTTTTGACTTTTTCATTTCTTATACAAATACTGTTTTAAAAAAGACATAAAAAACTCCTCGTCAATGAGGGGTTTTTAAGCTGATATTATAGGGGCATAACTCCTTACATTTATAACTATAGCCTATCTATTATATTTTCTTATCTACTACTATTATGAGTTCGGTTATACCTTTAAGCAATATTTAAACAAATACTCAAAACCTATTAGTTCTGCGCAAAAGTTAGCCCCCTAAAACAAAATTCCCTCAAACCATCAGTCTGAGGGAACATAAAGCATACTTCAATTTTAATCTAAAAACCTTCAAAGCCTTTGATATCAGTCTATTTTACTAAAGGAACTGCGCCAGTAATACTTGCTACCACAATAAAGATAACAAATATACCTATAGCCCATTTACCTGCTTCTTTTTGCCATTCTCCCATGTCTAAGCCAGTTAAATTCAATAATAGATAAACGAAAGCAACTAATGGACTTAGTAAGTGGAATGCTTGACCTAATAGAGAAGCAACACCTAATTCTTGTGCTGTAAAGCCATATTGTACACCAGCCTCTGCTAATACTGGTAGAACTCCGTAATAGAAAGCATCGTTTGATAAGAAGAATGTTCCTGGTGCTGATAAGACAGCTACAATAAGCCCCCAATATCTACCCCAAGTATGTGGAATCATATGAGTTAAGCTAGCAGATAAAGCATTAGACATTCCAGTTCCTGTGAATATACCCATAAAGATACCTGCGCCTAGTACCAAAATAACAACTTGAACAGCATCTCCTGCGTTATCTTGTATACGATTTTTTTGATCCTTTAATGAATGATAATTAATTACTAAAGCTAGGGCAGTTCCTAATAAGAATAAAACAACAGATGGTAATGTACCTAAAACCAACATAACAACCAAACCAATTGTTAAAATTGCATTAATCCAAACATTTTTTGGACGTCTTAATGCTAGTTCTGCAGGATCTGTTACAGTTGTTAATTCCTTAATATCTTCATCAGTTAAATTTTGAATTCCGATACGTTTTCTTTCTTTAACTCCTAAGTAGAAAGCAACACATAACATATAAATAATTGAAACAACCATACCTGGTACTAAAGCACGTAACACAGCTTGTTCGTTTAACTTTAATACGGACATAGCACGGGCAGTTGGACCACCCCAAGGAAGCAAGTTCATAATAGTATTCATCAAAATGATTAATACAGCTAAATTCATTAGTTTTAATCCTAATTTTTTATAAATAGGAATAAATGCTGAACATACTATTAAAGTAGTTGTAGTTCCATCACCATTTAATGAAACTGTTGCAGCTAAAACAGCTGTTCCAATTAATATCTTTACAGGATCTCCCTTTGCAAAACGTATTACTGCTGACGTAACTGGATCAAACAATCCTGCGTTCAGCATAATTGAAAAGAAAAGAATTGCAAAAAGTAGCATAATACCTGTAGTAGATACATCTTTTATCCCTTGTAAAGCCATTTTGCCAATGTTTCCAGGGAATATTCCCACAAGTACACCAATTACCGCAAAAACTAATGGAACAAGAATTAAAGCTGAAAATGGTGTTAGCTTTTTCCTAATAACGAAGAATAAAAATACAATAATCATTGCATAAGCTAAAAATGTTGCCAAAGATCTCACTCCTCTTTTTTATTTTCTTTTTTTGTTATGCTCTTGAGTATAAACCTTTATACTCAATTAAATTAACGTGAGTTCGACGAACTAAATGGAAAAATTTTAGATATAAAAAGTATTATCAAAATGTTTTCTTAATCCATATTTACCCATGAAATATTTAATTTTTCGAACTTACGTTAATATAGATTAAACGATATTGTGCACTTGATATCGTTTAACTTACATTAATTTTTAAAATAATGCTTGTTTCGAGCTTGTTTTCATTATAGTAACATTAAATGATAAGTTCAATTGCTTTTCTGATAATTTGTGAAAGTGTTAACATTAATTTTTTTATTATTAAAATCAACTTAAAATATTCTTAAAATATTCTTAAAATTTACGAAATTAACAATTTATGAATTGTGAAAGAACTGTTATAATAAAAAAAGTCTTAAAATATTCTTAAAATTTATCAATTTAATATTTCATGAAGTATGAGAGAGCAGTTTTAACAAGAAAAAGTTTCTTCGGTAAATTTTTCTTGTAATTAATGTGGTTTAAATTTATTGAGATTATATATGTATAACATTTGAAAGTTTTCCGTTGTTGTTTAAAACTTTGTAGTATAATAATAAAAATAGTATATTTATGATAGAAAGAAGGTTTTTTATGACAGATTACATGGATGAATTCGTGAGAAATACAAACTTTAATCAAAGCAAACCGATAAGGGAAATAGTATACGAAGGCTTAAGAAAGACAATTATTAGTGGCATTATTCCTGTAGGAGAAAGAATTGTAGAGAAAGAATATGCAGAAAGAATGAATATTAGTAGAACACCTGTAAGAGAAGCAATAAGAAGACTAGAAGAAGAAGAGTTGGTTGAAAATATACAGCGTGTAGGTATAGTTGTAAAAAGAATTTCAGAAGAAGATGTTGTGGAAGTATATAAAATTAGACATTCATTAGAAGTATTAGCAACTACAGCTGCAATGGAACATATAACTGAAAAAGAAATGAATGAGTTAGAAGCATTACTGGATTTGACAGAAAAGAAGAATAAAGAAGGCGATCTTAAGGAAGTAATAAGATTGTTTGGAGATTTTAATTCTTTAATATATAAAGCTAGTAGAATGAAAAGACTAGCTAGCATGATTAGTAAATTAAATGATTATATTCGAAAGTTTAGAGACATTTCTATAACTGATGATAAAAGAAGAGAAAAAGCTCTAGTTGAGCATAGACAGATTTTAAAAGCAATCTCAGAGAAAAATATCACAGATATTGATAGAATTATAAAAGAACATCTAGACATTTCACTAGATATTGTTTATTCAACAATGAAAAGTCATGAGGAAAACTCTGAGGTAAAATAATGCATATGTTAACCCTGTGATTTCTTTTGCACAAAGGTTTCATACTTTGTTGATACTCTAAAGCTAGGATTAATCGGTCCTAGCTTTAGAGTATATAAATATATATTAATTATTCCAAGGTTTTATTTTTTTTGGATTTATACAGTATAAAATAACCCATTTACTAGGTTGTTTTACCTTGAACCTGCAGGAAAAACATCAAAAATGCAAGAAAAAACACCAAAAAAACTTGAAACATAGGAAATCTGTTTTATAATTAAATTAAGATTATATAATATAAATGTGATAGCAAATCTATGATATTATTGAGGCAATTTAAAAAGTTTAGAAAATATTACAAGATATGAGACATACTTATTAATATTATTTCAAAGTTTTATGTTTTTTTTTCAATTTATGCAGTATAAGATAACTCATTTCCTAGACTTTTTTACTTTTAAATATAAGTAAAAAAACATTAAAAGTGCAGGGAAAAACATCAAAAAAACTTGGTAACGTAGGGAATCTGTCTTATAATTAAATTAAGATTAAGGCTCTTGATTTAATTAAGTAAGAGAGGAGGTAAGAATAGTGGATTACGGCATTGAAGACAGAAGAATATTTTTAGATGATATAGGTGAGAGAAAAAAAGTTGAATTATTTTTAAATAATGAAGGTATTAAATTAGATAAAAATCTTGATTACACTGTTGGAGTTTATGACTCAAAACAATTAGTGGCAACAGGTTCATTCTTTAAAAATACTTTAAGATGCCTAGCTGTAAGTTCAGAATATCAAGGACTAGGAGTAACAAACACGGTAGTTTCACACCTTATGAATGAACAATATTACAGAGGTTATACAGATATATTTCTATATACTAAATGTAATACAGCAAAATTTTTCCGTAATACAGGTTTTAATGAAGTTGCTAGAATAGAAGATGCAGTTGTACTAATGGAAAGTAAGTCAAAGGGAGTACAAGAATATGTTGAGAGCCTGTCTAAAAAGAGGGTAAATGCAGATAGAGTAGCTAGTATTGTAGTTAATGCAAATCCTTTTACTCTTGGACATCAGTATTTGATAGAAAAAGTTGCAAGTGAAAATGACGTTGTGCATGTATTTGTAGTTTCAGAGGATGCATCCATAATACCGTTTTCAGTTAGATATGATCTTGTTAAAAAAGGTACAAGCCACTTAAAAAATATTATTATTCATAAATCAGGAAATTACATTATATCCAGTGCAACATTTCCATCATATTTTATCAAGGATGGAAAGACTGTAGTTACCACCCATGCAAAGTTAGATTTGGAAATATTCAAAAAATACATCGTGCCTGCTTTGGGCATAAATAGAAGATACGTAGGTGAAGAACCTTATTGTGAAGTTACCAAAAAATATAATGAAATAATGAAACTAACTCTCGAAAAAGATGGCATAGAGTGCAGAATAATTCCAAGGCTAGAGCAGGAAGGAAAAGCAATAAGTGCTTCAAGAGTGAGAGCTTATATAAAAGAAGGAAAAATAGAAGAAATAAAAAATCTAGTTCCAAGCAGCACTTATGAATATTTTAAGTGTAGAGCTGCAGAAGGATTAATAGAAAAAATTAAAAATAATATTGGAAGACATTAAGAGGAGGTACATTAGATGGAAATTAAAGAAGTCTCAATAGCTGGAACTTTGGAATCAAGTGATATATTGGTGAGAATTGAGCCTAAGGAAGAAGTTGGAATAGAGATTGAATTAAAGAGCAGCGTTGAAAAACAATTTGGAAGACAAATAAGAAAGGTTATAAATAATACACTTGAGACTATGGGAGTTAAGAGTGCGAGGGTAATAGCTACAGATAAAGGAGCATTAGATTGCGTAATAAAGGCAAGAGTTGAATGTGCTACCTTCAGAGCTGCAGGAGTAACTCAGAATTTTAATTGGGAGGTAATTGGCTAATGGGACGTTTAAGAAGAACCATGATGTTTTTGCCAGGTAGCAATGCTAGTATGGTTAAAGAGGCTTATATTTATGGAGCTGACTCATTAATGTTTGATTTAGAGGATGCAGTTGCATTAACTGAAAAGGATTCAGCTAGACTTTTGGTATATAATGCGATAAAAACTGTAGACTATGGAAATACAGAATTGGTTGTAAGAGTAAATGCTTTAGATTCACCTTATGGAAGAGATGACATAGAAGCAGTTGTAAGAGCTGGCGTTCATGTAATAAGACTGCCAAAAACTGAAACAGCACAAGACATTCTTGATGTTGAAGCTGTAATCGAAGAAGTAGAAAGAAAAATCGGAAGAGAAGTAGGTTCTACTAAAATGATGGCTGCGGTTGAAAGTGCGATTGGAATTATAAATGCATATGAGATATGTAAGGCAAGTAAACGTCTTATAGGAATAGCTATCGGTGCTGAAGATTATGTTACTAATATGAAAACAAAAAGATTCCCTGATGGAATGGAACTTCTAGGTGCAAGAGCTCAGCTTATAATAGCAGCAAGAGCTGCAGGGATAGCTTGCTTTGATACTGTATATACTGATGTTGATAATGAAGAAGGCTTCAGAAATGAGGTTAAGTTAATACATCAATTAGGATTTGACGGTAAGTCAGTAATAAATCCAAGACAAATAGCTCCAGTAAATGAAATTTATACACCTTCAGAAGCTGAAATAACAAAATCTATAAATGTTGTAAGAGCAGCTAGGGAGGCAGCAGAAAGAGGCTTAGGTGTTATCTCTCTTAATGGTAAAATGATTGATAAACCAATTATTGAAAGAGCCGAAAGAGTAATTCAACTAGCAAAAGCTGCAGGCGTGTATAAGGAGGAAATCTAATATGAAGAACATTATAGGCAGAGAGATTCCAGATGAAGTTTTACAAGGAAGAAGAATATTCAAGGGACAATTTGCTCACACTGAAGAAATAGCTAAGGTAGCTCCAAAGATTAAACATGTTAATCCTAGTGAGACTAAACTATTAACTAGCTTAGAGGAAGTAATCGAAAAGACAGGATTAAAAGACGGTATGACAATATCCTTCCATCACCATTTCAGAGAAGGTGACTTCATTTTAAATATGGTAATGGATATTATCGCTAAAAAGGGGATAAAGAACTTAACAGTAGCTGCTAGTTCTTTAGGTAGTGTGCATAAAGCATTAGTTGAACATATTAAAAGTGGTGTAGTTACAAATATTACTACAAGTGGTTTAAGAGGTGAATTAGCAGAATTTATTTCTAACGGTTTAATGGATAACCCAGTAGTTGTTAGATCTCACGGCGGAAGGGCAAGAGCTATAGAAGCAGGAGATATAAAAATAGATGTAGCATTTTTAGGTGCTCCAGCTTCAGATGAGTATGGTAATGCAAGCGGGACAAGAGGAAAAGCTAACTGTGGATCTCTAGGATACGCTAAAATAGATGCTGAGTATGCTGATAAAGTGGTTATAATAACAGATACTTTAGTAGATTTTCCTAACGCTCCAGCAAGTATCAATCAAACTTTTGTTGATTATGTAGTTAAAATTGATGCTATCGGTGATCCAGCTGGTATAGCTTCAGGGGCTACAAGATTTACAAAAAATCCTAAGGAATTATTAATTGCCCAAAATGCAGCTAACTTAATAATTAAATCCCCATGTTTCAAGGATGGATTCTCTTTCCAAACAGGTTCAGGAGGTTCTACATTAGCTGTTACTAGATTCTTAAAAAATGAAATGATGAATAGAGGCTATGTAGCAAGCTTTGCTCTTGGCGGAATAACAAAGCCAATGATTGAAATGCTTGAAGAAGGTCTTATAAAGCATATATTTGATGTTCAAGACTTTGATTTAGGTGCAGTAGCTTCAATTGCTAAAAATCCAATGCATCACGAAATAAGTTCATCTTTCTATGCAAATCCTCATAACAGAGGGGCAATTGTTAATAAGCTTGACGTAGTTGTGCTTTCAGCACTAGAAATAGATACTGACTTTAATGTTAATGTTATAACAGGTTCTGATGGAGTTGCAAGAGGTGCTTCAGGTGGACACTGTGATGCTGCTGCGGCTGCTAAATTAACTGTTATGGTCGCACCTTTAGTTCGTGGAAGAATACCAACTATAGTTGATTCAGTTAATACAGTAATTACACCTGGTGAAAGCGTAGATGCTATAGTTACTGAAGCAGGAATCGCTATCAACCCTAAGAGAACTGACTTATTAGAAGCGTTAAAAGATAGTGAGCTTCCAATAGTTACAGTTGAAGAGTTAAGAGATAAGGCTAAGAAGATAGTTGGAGAAGCTGATCCAATCGAATACGATGACAAGGTGGTAGCACTTATTGAGTATAGAGACGGAAGCATCATTGACGTAATAAGAAAAGTAAAGTAGTAAGTATAAAGTAATAAAAAGAGGTGTTTGAGATGAATGTATCCTTCAAAGGTGAAGAACAAAACCTGCAAGATATATTGAGTTCAAGAGATGAAAGAGCACAAATTCAAAAGTATTTTCTAGAGAAGTATAAAAGTCCGCTTATTTCTTATAAGCTTAATATTCCTGGGCCTATAAAATATAATTCTCTCATTAAAGAAATATTTGACGACGGGTTATTAGCTGCTAAAAATGAGCTAACAAAAGCTTCTATTGAAATTATTGATGAAAAAGTGCTTTATAAAAATAGTGGACCAGAATACTTTGCATCCTTTAAGGATACACCATCTTTAATTAAAGAAATAACCACCGTAATTGAAGAAACACATCCACTAGGTAGATTGTTTGATTTTGACATTCTAGACTTAGATGGTAACCAGTTGAGTAGACAGGAACTTGGAAGAGCACCTAGAAAGTGCTTGATGTGTGAAAAAAATGCCTTTGAATGTGGTAGATCAAGGAATCATAGTATTGATGAATTGGTAGATTATATTGAAAAAATTGCTTTAGCTTATTTTAACCAAGAAAGTATATAATATTCAATAAAAAATTTGCATTCTGCTGTTACATCTCCCGAAAGTCTCAATTGAGAGATGCGACAGCAAAATGTAAAAAACTTTCTGAATTCTTTATAGAATAAAGAAGATAATATTAATGAGCATACAAGTATTAAAATATTTAAGGGAGTGATATTGTAGTGAATCCAGTGAAAATTACAGAAACAGCGCTAAGAGATGGTCATCAATCTCTAATTGCTACTAGACTTACAACTGAAGAGATATTACCTATCTTAGAAAAAATGGACAAGGTTGGATATCATTCATTAGAAGTTTGGGGAGGAGCAACCTTTGATTCATGCCTTCGTTTTTTAAATGAAGATCCATGGGAAAGACTAAGAGAAATACGTAAAGCTGTAAAAAATACTAAACTTCAAATGCTTTTAAGAGGACAAAATCTTTTAGGCTATAAGCATTATGGTGATGATGTTGTTGAAGCATTTATTAAGAAGTCAGTTGAAAATGGAATAGACATAATTAGAGTCTTTGATGCATTAAATGATACTAGAAATATGGAAACTTCCATTAAAGCTATTAAAGAAGCAGGAGCTCACTGTCAGTGTGCAATAAGCTATACAACAAGTAAAGTTCATACAGTAGAATATTTCGTAAATCTATCAAAGAAGATGGAGGAAATAGGAGCAGATTCTATATGTGTAAAGGATATGGCAGGTATACTAACACCATATTCAGCTTATGAGCTTATAAAAAAGCTAAAAGAAACAGTTAAAATTCCAATACAGCTTCACACTCACTGCACTAGTGGTATTGCTTCAATGACATATATGAAGGCAGTAGAAGCAGGAGTAGATATAATCGACACAGCTATATCACCTTTCTCAGAAGGAACTTCACAACCAGCTACAGAGTCTACCGTAGTGGCACTAGCTGAAGGCAACCGTGATACAAAAATAGACATCAAGTTGCTAAGTGAAATAGCAGATTATTTCAAGCCTATAAGAGAAAAATATAGAGAAAATGGAATACTGAATCCAAAGGTAATGGATGTTGAGCCAAACACTCTAACTTATCAGGTTCCAGGAGGTATGTTATCTAACTTAATGTCTCAGCTTAAAGGACAAGGTGCTTTCGATAAGTATGAAGATGTACTTAGAGAAATACCAAGAGTAAGAGAAGATTTAGGATTTCCTCCACTAGTTACTCCACTAAGTCAAATGGTAGGTACTCAAGCAGTATTTAACATTTTAGCTGGTGAGAGATATAAGATGGTTCCAAAGGAAATAAAAGAATATGTTAGAGGTCTTTATGGAACTTCCCCAGCGCCAATTAATGATGAAATCAAGAAAAAGATTATTGGGGATGAAGAAGTTATAACAGTGAGACCAGCAGATTTAATAGAGCCAGAAATAGAAAAATACAAGGCTGAAATTGGTGAATTAGCTACTTCAATGGAAGATGTTTTATCTTACGTTTTATTCCCACAAGTTGCAAAGAAGTTTTTCGAGGATAGATTAAAACCTAAATCAGAAGAAAGTAATGAAAGCAACGGAAGCGAAAAGGTACACTGTATTACAGTAACTATGTAACAACTTATAGAGACATACCAAGGGGGTGAAACAGAATGGGAAATAGCGGAAATCTTTTACAAACACTTATTATTGCATTAGGAGGTTTAGCAGCACTTTTTGCTATCTTAGTGCTATACGTGATATCAATGATGTCTAAGCTATCTCAGATGATACTAGAAAGCAAGTCAGGAAATACTGTAGAGCAAAATACTGCGCAGAACTTTACTAATAGCAGCAATGTTGCATCTCACAATCCTGTGCAGAATTTTAATGATAGCGATGATGAGGAAGATAGATTAGTAGTAGCTTTAGCTGCCTCAATTGCGGCTGCTAAGGAAAAACCAGATTCTTATTTTCATATATCAAAATTAACTAGAATTAAATAGTTAAAATAATTAGATTGGAAGGTGTTAGTTAACATGAAAAAATACATGATAAAGTTAAATGGTAAAGTTTATGAAGTGGAAATGGAAGAAGTAACAGGAGAAGCTTCTGCTAAAATTTCAGAAAATCAAGCTGCAAGTAAAGAAGTTGCTACAACAATAGAAAAAGCTGCTCCAGCGCAAGCTGCTGCACCTAATGCACCAGTTGCAGGCGCAGAAACTGTAGAAGCGCCAATGCCAGGAACTATAGTTAGTGTAGCTGTAAAGGCTGGAGACCAAGTTAAAAAAGGTCAGGTTTTAGTTGTATTAGAAGCAATGAAAATGGAAAATGAAATAGTTGCTGCAAGAGATGCGCAAATTGTTTCAGTAAATGTATCAAAAAATGATATGGTGAATTCAGGAGATGCTTTAGTTCAGATATCTTAAGAAAAGAGCGAGGAGGATAACAATATATGGAACTTTTAATTCAAGGTGTTGCTGCGATTACTATAAAGCAGGTTGTAATGTGGGTTATTGGAGGAATACTTATATATTTAGCTATTGCTAAAGACTTTGAACCAGCATTACTATTACCAATGGGCTTTGGAGCAATACTTGTTAATATACCTATGTCTGGAGCTATAACTCAGACGTTAAATGGAACCCCAGTTGAAGGAATACTAGATTTCCTATTCCAAAGTGGAATTTCTACAGAAGCATTTCCTTTACTGTTATTTATTGGTATAGGAGCGATGATAGATTTCGGACCACTTCTATCAAATCCGTTCATGCTTTTATTCGGAGCAGCAGCTCAGTTTGGAATTTTCTTTACTGTATGTGCAGCAGCACTTTTAGGTTTCGAATTAAAGGATGCGGCTTCAATAGGTATCATAGGAGCAGCTGATGGTCCTACTTCAATATTCGTAGCTAATTACTTTCACAGTAACCTTATAGCACCAATCACGGTTGCTGCATATTCATATATGTCACTTGTGCCAGTAATTCAGCCTGCTGCAATAAAATTAGTAACTACTAAAAAGGAAAGAGCAATAAGAATGCCTTACAAGGCAGAATCTATATCAAAGATGACAAGAGTATTGTTTCCTATAATGGTTACTATGATTGCAGGATTAATTGCACCAACTTCCGTAGCGCTAGTAGGATTTTTAATGTTTGGAAACCTTATTAGAGAATGTGGTGTACTAGAGAGACTATCAAAAACAGCACAAAATGAACTTGTAAATATAATAACTTTGTTACTTGGAATTACTATAGCTGCTTCTATGAAAGCAGAACAATTCGTGACACCAACAACTGCAGTTGTAATTGCACTTGGACTAGTAGCATTTATATTCGATACAATTGGAGGAGTATTATTTGCTAAGTTCTTAAATCTTTTCTTGAAAAAGAAAATAAACCCAATGGTTGGTGCAGCAGGTATATCTGCATTCCCTATGTCATCTAGAGTAATACAAAAGATGGCAACTCAGGCAGATCCTCAGAACTTCATACTAATGCATGCAGTAGGAGCTAATGTTGCAGGACAGGTTGCTTCAGTTATAGCCGGTGGGCTAATAATGAACTTAATTAAGTTCTAATAAAAATAAGGTAGGTGTTATAAATGGATAGTACTGCTTTAATGGCTTTTAAAGAATCACTAAGTGTAATGGTTTCAGGGATGGGCGGAATATTTGTAGTAATGCTAATAATATTTCTTTTGATAAAAACTTTGATAAAAGTGTTCCCAGAAAAATAATACGCTAATATATAAGCTGTAGATGGGGTTTTTATATAAACCTTATCTACAGCTTATATATTAATATCCTTCTATTTGGAGTAGCACAATTTCCATAACATAATGTTTTATATCGTAAAAAGACTCTTATTTATATTTTGTTAATATGAACAAAATATAAATGAGAGTCTTTTTGTATATACCAAAGTATGCTGCTAAATCAATAGAAAAATTCTATTAATAAAGGCTAAAACATCAATTAGATTAATGGATTTGTTTATACTATAATGAAGTTGTAAATGATTTTATGTTAAGGTTGTAACACAGTTAGTGAACATTATAACATATTGTAGCCTTGTAAATTTAGTGTTTTATAACATTAAGAAAATTTAAAAGTGCGTAAGTAAATTTATTATTAGAATAAATAGATATAAATATGGGGGTAAAAAAATGAAAAATAAATATTCAAATCTTTTGTCACCAATAACTATCAACGGAATGACATTGAGAAACAGAACAGTTATGCCGCCTAT